>Ga0182738_1000088_pt1 | contig 167576 bp, 148 predicted proteins | sample eDN5th30CBELigMG_FD_128876 | JGI IMG/M metagenome (GOLD analysis project Ga0182738, IMG submission 128876) | Enriched Miracle-Growth compost microbial communities from Emeryville, California, USA - eDNA 5th pass 30_C BE-Lig MG (version 2)... ...
ATGATACAAATAGGGGATTTGCAAAAGCCGGAACAGCTTCTGACAGGACACACCTATGGCTATCAGGCCATAGTTTTAGCTTATTTTAGGCGGTAGCCAAATGGAGAAAAAGCCCGAAGAATAATAGGCTTCTTTGAAACCGAATTTTTGCTTTTTACTTGCTGCAAATTGATTTTTTGCTTTTAATTCGATTATAACTGGTAAACTTAAAGAAGTGATTGAAGCACCGCACCTGCAAGAGCTGTGTGAACAACCGCCCCCGCAATTGTCACTTTTGCATTTTTTACAGGATTTGCCCTTGCAACCTTTTTTATGTTCTGATTTTTTGGATTTTTCTTTTGAGCAGGAAGACTGCTCGGTTTGTGTTGATTTTTTGGAACAAGCATAACTCTGATTGGGCATCAGGAAGAAACCCAAAAAGAAAAGTGTTAAAATGCTTATATGTATTCTCAAATTTTTCAACGCTACAAAGTTACAAATAAGATTGGTTTTTTTTATCGTTTTGCCTTTTTTTTGCCATATAAACAAAAAATACTACATCCGCAATAGCCTTTCAGTCTTTTTTCAGAATTGATAAAATACCCTTTCCTGAAAGCCTACCCTTGTAAAAGTTCGGTCAGAAAAGGGCATTTTAAAAGACTTTGGATTAGACGTTCAAAGGCTCTATTTTGAAGCCTGCCTTTTGCACAGTGGATATTACTTCTTGCTCGGTAATTCCCTCGGACTTCACGGTAAGCACCTTGTCCTTATTGTTGGTGTCCACGTCCCAATGGCAGATGCCCTCTGCCTTGTCCAAGTGTGGTTTTACAGATGCGATACAACCGCCGCAATTAATGTTTGTCTTGAATTGAAATTGTTTATTTTCCATTGCTAATAAATTTAAGAGTTATTGATAATGCAAATTTCAGTGCTATTTGGTTCAGAATTGTTGTGTAATTTCTTATTTGATTTGTGATTTTTACTGTTTTACTTCTTCCACTTCAACCGCAGGCTGTTACTTACCACGCTCACGCTGCTCAACGCCATTGCTGCGCCCGCTATCATCGGGTTTAGCAAGAAGCCGTTAATTGGGTAAAGGATGCCCGCTGCCACCGGAATACCGATTAGGTTGTAAATAAACGCCCAAAACAGGTTTTGCTTAATGGTGGCTACGGTCTGTTTTGACAATCGTATTGCCTGTGGTATCTTGGTAAGGTCTGATGAAATGATGGTCATTTTGGCTACCTCCATTGCGATGTCCGAACCTTTGCCCATTGCGATACTTACATCGGCTGTTGCCAATGCGGTGCTATCGTTGATACCATCACCTACCATTGCCACTATTTTACCTTTGCTTTGTAGCTCTTTCACAAAATCGGCTTTATGCTGTGGTAATACCTCGGCTCTGTAATGTTTAATGCCAGTATGCGCAGCAATGGCTTTGGCGGTTGCTTCATTATCTCCGGTCAGCATATACAGGTCTATACCCATATCCTGCATTTCCCGGATAGCTTGCACCGATGTTTCTTTAATCTTATCGGAAATGGCAATTACAGACAGAGCCTGTTTGCCGTTTGCAAACCAAATAACGGTTTGGGATTGTTTGCCCCATTCTTCGGCTTTGTTTTGTAATTCGTCAGCAATAGCGATGTTGTTTTCTGCCAATAGCTTTTTATTTCCTACATAATAGGTTTCGTTGTTATGGTCTGCTTTTGCGCCTTTACCTGTAATGCTGTCGAACAATGATAAAGTTGCGTTTCCTGCTCCGTTCAAATGTTTTACTACTGCTTCCGCTAATGGATGTTCCGATTGCTTTTCGATGCTTAATAAAATATTTTTGGTCATATCGTCATTGTTCAGCCAGGCAATATCTGTTACTTGTGGTCTTCCCTCGGTAATGGTTCCGGTTTTATCCAATACAATTGCGTTTATCTTTTTAGCCAGTTCAAGGCTTTCCGCATCCTTAATCAAAATACCGTTTTCAGCACCTTTGCCAACGCCTACCATAATGGCGGTCGGGGTCGCTAAGCCTAAAGCACAAGGGCAGGCAATAACCAATACCGTAACGGCTGCCAGCAAGCCTTGCACAACTCCGTTTTCGCCCCCTAACACCAACCATAAGATAAATGTAAGGATAGCAATACCCATTACTACCGGAACAAAGATGCCTGCAATCTTATCTACCAGCTTCTGTACTGGAGCTTTGCTTCCCTGTGCATCCTGTACCATTTTGATGATGTGTGCAAGCATGGTTTCTTTGCCAACTTTCACCGCTTTGAATTGAAAGCTGCCTTTTTGGTTAATCGTTCCGGCAAATACCTTTTCATTTTCCTTTTTCAACACAGGCACAGGCTCACCGCTTAGCATACTTTCGTCCACATAGGAATTACCTGATGTTACCATACCATCCACCGCAATTTTTTCGCCGGGCTTTACGAGTATAATATCACCTGCACTTACATCTTCAATAGCCTTCTGTCTTTCTGTGCCATCAGCTTCTATCACAATAACCGTTTTAGGCTGTAAGCCCATTAGCTTTTTAATGGCTGAAGATGTATTACCTTTGGCTCTTTCCTCTAACAGTTTCCCCAAGAGGATAAATGCGATAATTACGGCAGCGGCTTCAAAATAAACGTGAGAGTGTAGCCCTCTTTGATGCCAAAAGTCTGCAAATAACATATTGAATACACTGAACAGGTAAGCAATACCAGTACTTAATGCAACCAGTGTATCCATATTGGCAGAACGATGTTTTGCCTGCTTCCACGCATTGATAAAAAAGTCTTTTCCTAACCAGACAAGTACCGGAGTTGAGAAAAGCCACATTATCAGGTTTGCATAAGGCATATCCATAAAGAACATACCGATTACCACCACAGGCAAAGAGAGGATGATTGCCCAAATGGTTTTGTTTTTGAGTTTCCTGAATTTCTCGGTGTGAATAGCTTCTAACGTTTCCTGCTGTGTGGTTTCGTCTTCAATCAATAAGTCATAACCAACTCCTTGTACTGCTTTTTGCAGCGTTGAAGCATTGGTCATGTTTGGTAGATATTCTACCGTAAGATTACCCGTTGCAAAATTCACGGAAGCATCAACTACTCCCGATTGGTATTTAACAATGCTTTCGGCACTGCCCGCACAGGATGCGCAGGTCATGCCCAATACCGGAAAAGCACTTTTAACCGTAGGAACTCCGTAACCTAAATCTTTAATTGCCTTAACAGCTTCGCCTACTGTTTCATTGCTATCTACTGTAATAGCTGCCCTGCGGTTATTTAGCTCTACTTTGTGGGTTTCTATGCCTTTTACTTGTGTCAACCCTTTTTCAACGATTAATGCACAATGTTCGCTTTCCACATCCTCCAATGGAATGTATATTGTTTCTTTATTATTAGTTGCCATATTCTGCTTGCTTTAATTAACAATGCAAAATTGGCTATTATATCAACGGGTGCTATTGTGAAATTTTGGAATTGATTTGTAAAATTTATTTACACTTTATCCAATGGCTTTCTTTTATCTTCTTTTATCTGTTTGAAATAGCTCGGTGTCAGTCCTGTTACTTTTTTGAATTGATTGCTTAGGTAGGATACACTCGAATAGTTCAGACGAAAAGCAATTTCACTCAAAGACAACTCATCGTACACCAGCAATTCTTTTACTTTTTCAACCTTTTGGGCAATAAAGTATTTTTCAATAGTAGTACCCTCTACCTCTGAAAACAGATTGGACAGGTAATTATAATCGTGATGCAATTTATCGCTCAATACATCTGAAAGATTGATTTTTACATCATTATCTTGATGGTGTACCAAGTCAATGATAGTGTTCTTTATCTTCTCTATTATCCTACTTTTTTTATCGTCAATTTTCTCAAATCCCAATGGCTCTAAAGTTTTTACCAAAGCATCTTTTTTTGTAGGGGTTATCTCTTGTGCTAATGTTACTTCGCCCAATTTTATATTCTTAATGCCTAAACCGAGTTTTTCCAATTCATTTTGCACCACTATAATGCAGCGGTTACAGACCATATTTTTTATAAAGAGTGTATTCATATTTATTCTCTGCCCACATTTTGTATTTAATATAAAAGCAATAAACAAATTTACGATTTAAGTTTAATTACTTTGACTTCTTGTCACGAGGAATAAAGGCGTTGTACATATATGTTTACTGTTTTTCGTCTTGTTCGTCCATTTTTTTAATCAGTGCTTCACATAGATTGTCAAGGAATTTCGTTCGGTTTATTTTGCGGGCTTTCAGTTCCATAAACGTGTGATAGAAATCACCTAATTCAATATTAAAGGCATCTTCAAATGCTTTAGCAATCAATTTTATGTCTGTATTCCCATTGTTAAATACACTTTGGGAATATAGTGCATAAATAAGTTCCGTCAGTGCTGTTTTGCTTGCCGTCCATTTCAACGAATTTTCTGAAGTCTTTTTTAGATTAAGGTTATTCAACTTGTCTTCCAAATAAACCTGTATCAGATCATTGGCAATTATCTTGGCAACCTTATAATCGTGCGAAGTAGAAAAAGTATGGTCTGCCTCAAAATAAAAGGTATCTAACCATAGCCTTATATCGTGTTTTCCCCGTACAAATATTTTTTCATCCACAAAAGAATTATTGCTTCGGTAATACTTATAAAAATCAAGGTTGTTATCAAAGAACCTTTTTAGCTTTTTCAGTTCTTTGATAAAATATTTCCTGATGCGCTTATTCCCATACGGTCTTCTCGTTTCTATTTTATAAATGGCGTTGTAGTAGATGAGCTTTGAAACAATAACAGGTTTCTGATATTTGAAAAAGCGGATTTCTTCATTAGTATTCTTAAATCCTTTTTTCAAAACGTATTCCTTTAATTCCGAAAGGCATTCGAGAATAAGGTGTATGGCAGCTTCAATACGTTGTAAGGAGCAATCGACTTCAACCTCCAATTCGCTAATTTCTAATTCCAGTTTAGAGAGTGTTTCTTTGTAGAATTTGTCCATTCCTTATCTTAAATCTATTAAAAAAATAATTGAGAAGCCTAAATACTGTAATATTTGAAAAGAATTTACATTTTCAGGCTTCTCTTTTGAAACTTTGGTTTTTGCTTGATAACTTATAATTCCACTTTTAGTGATAGTGATAGATATAATAGTGTCTAATTTTTATGTATATCAAAGCAATAAGGCACACAGCTAAAAATATCCCAAAAAGTATCATAAAGAGCGAAGGTTTTTTCGACTTCAACAAATTACCATTTGAGGGTTTAGAAGCTTTGTATCTTTTGTACGGAGGTACTTTTTGATAACTTTTGCCTTTCCTATGCATTGTTAGTTTTATTCATTATTAGAATAAGCTTAATTCTAAAATTTCATCCTCTGTATTCTTACAGCATTCAAAATTGCCAATAATGCTACACCTACATCTGCAAAAACAGCTTCCCACATTGTGGCTAAACCACCTGCTCCTAAAACGAGAACGACAGCTTTTACACCAAATGCTAAAATGATATTCTGCCAAACTATTTTCTTGGTTTGCTTTCCGATATTGATTGCCATTGGGATTTTACTTGGTTTATCATCCTGAATTACAACATCTGCAGTTTCAATAGTGGCATCGCTTCCTAAACCACCCATTGCAATTCCTACATCGCTCAAAGCTACTACAGGCGCATCATTCACGCCATCGCCAACAAATGCTACGGTTTCGTTTTTGGCTTTGATTTCTTTTACTTTATTTACTTTGTCTTCCGGCAATAAATCGCCAAAGGCATTATTAATTCCTAATTTATCGGCAACAAATTTTACCACGGTGCTTTTATCTCCGCTCAACATTGTAGTTTTTACGCCTAATGCTTTTAGTTTGTCAATTGTAATCTGTGCATCTTCTTTAATACTGTCGGCAATGGTAATGTAGCCTGCAAATTTTCCATCGTAAGCAATGGCGATTAAAGTGTAAACAATCGTACTTGGGTCTAAATCATAACTGATATTGAACTTGTCCATCAATTTGAAATTACCTACCAATAATTCTTTTCCGTTTACGTTGGCTTTTAAACCGTGACCTGCTATTTCTTCTGTGTTTTCTAATTTTAGGGAATTGTCAATTTCTCCTACATATTGATGAATGGCTGTGGCAACAGGATGTGTACTTTGACTTTCTAAGGCATTTACCAATTTCAGAATTTCGTCTTTATTTAATTCAGGTTTCAAATTAACTTCCTGTACTTTGAAAACGCCTTCGGTCATTGTTCCGGTTTTATCCATCACAACATTCTGAATACCTGCAATCACATCTAAAAAGTTACTTCCTTTGAATAAAATCCCATTTTTTGAAGCGGCACCAATTCCACCAAAATACCCTAAAGGAATACTGATAACCAAAGCACACGGACAAGAAATAACCAAAAACACTAATGCTCTGTATAACCATTGACTGAACAAATAATTATCAACAAAAAAGTAAGGAACAACAGTAATAAGCACTGCTAATAACACAACAATTGGTGTATAGATTTTTGCGAATTTTCTGATGAATAACTCTGTTGGTGCTTTTTGTGCAGTAGCATTCTGAACCAATTCCAAAATCTTTGAAAGCTTGCTATCGGTATATGCCGTGGTTACTTTTACCTGTGCAACTGTGTTTAAATTTATCATTCCTGCTAAAACAGTTTCGCCTTTGGTTTTGGTGTCGGGTTTGCTTTCGCCAGTTAATGCTGCGGTGTTGAATGCTGCCATTTCGGATAATAATTCGCCATCTAATCCTAATTTCTCTCCGGGTTTTAATTGAATGATATTGCCGATGCTTACAGTTGCTGCTTTTACAGTTTTAGGTTGGTTATTTTCTAAAATCGTTACTTCATCGGGTCTTTGGTCGAGCAGGGTTTTAATGTTGGCTTTGGCTCTTGTTACGGCTAATGTTTGGAACACTTCGCCAACGGCGTAAAACAGCATAACGGCAACACCTTCGGGATATTCGCCAATGGCGAAAGCTCCGATAGTGGCAATGCTCATCAATAAAAACTCTGAAAATACATCGCTTTTGCGGATGCTCTCAAATGCTTCTTTAATTACAGGAAATCCAACAGGTAAATAGGCTATTGCATACCAAATAATTCTTACCCAACCTGTAAACCAGGATTGCGGTAGCCAATTATCAAAAGCAATAGCAATCATCAGTAAAACAAAACTGATAATGGCAGGTAAAAACATTTGAAAGGTAGATTTGTCGGTACTTCCGTGGTTGTGACCGTCATCATCGCTGTGTTCGTGGTTGTGACCGTCATTGTTGTGATGCTTTTCTAATAATTTTTTAGCATTAGCATCGGTATATATTTTTTCTTCCTGTGGTGTGCAGCAAAGCTGTTTGCCTTGTGCATCGTATTTATGTTTGTGTTCCATTAGAGTAGTCTTTTAGTTGTTTTTTTATAAATTAAATATTGTTCTCCGTGTTGTTTTTCCAAAAACTCTTCTTCCAGTCTTATCTGAATTTGAATAACGATATAGGTAGTAAGCATCAGGAAAAATGTAAGTGTATTGGGTAGTATAAAAAATATTCCTGCAACACTGATTATCATTCCCAAAAAAATCGGGTTCCGGCTGTAAGAGAATAATCCTTTTGTGATTAATTCGGTTTTGTTATTTTCATCAATACCGACACGCCAACTGTTACTCATTTGATATTGCGCTACTGAAATCCATAGTAATGAAAGGTGTATCAGTATTAATGCAATGATTAAAAACACGTCTTTCATTAAATAAGAAATCGGTACTAAATATTGATACATTTTATCGCTGAACGAATAGATGAATACCGCAACGAAAAGCAATGCTATCAATACTTTCATCACAAAACCGATATAGTCGTGTGCAATATCTGTTTTGCCAAAAGTTATGGGATTGATGCCCGTTTGCTTGTAGGTTCGGTATTATGGTAGCACAAAAGCTACCATAATATACAACACCAAATACACCGGCAAATAAAATTTTAACCAAACCATAGCGTTCAATTTTTAATGTTCGTGACCACCTGCATTGCTTAGTTTTGCATTGACGAAAAACGCACCTTTAACTACAATTTTAGCATTGGCAGGAATTTCATTTACAAAAGTTACAGCGGTGTAACCCATATCAGATACGCCTTTCAGCACTTCTACCTTTTCAAAATTCTTAGCAGTTTTATCTTCTTTATGGTCTTTTTCTTCGCCCTCTTTGTGGTCGCCTTCTTTTTCGCCTTCTTCGTGATGGGCTTCTGCTTCTTTATTGGTTTGTACAAAAATGTAGTATTTGCCATCGGCATTTACAATCGCATCAGTTGGTACAGCAGGCGTTGTTACATTATTAAGGCTTACAATTCCTGTGATATTCATTCCATCAATTAAACCACTTTTATTACCATTTACACGACAATGAACGGCGATGGTTTTGCTCTCGTTTTCAAAGGATGAACCAATGCTGAAAACTGTAGCATCATACTCAGCAGTAGGATTATTGGTTAAAGTAAAATGAATAGTTTGTCCAACTTTTACCTGTGGTAAATCTTTTTCAAACACCTGTAAATCTAAATGCAATGAACTGTTATCTACAATTTCGATAACCGGCGAAGAAACATCTACATAACTTCCAATTTTGGCAAAAACGTTGCTAACCGTACCATTCAGCGGACTGGTTACGACCAATGCGGATTTTAAATTTCCGTTTGATACCGAACCTGGATTGATGCCCATTAATTGTATCTGCTGTTGCAAGGAAGCTCTGCGGGTTCTTAAACTGCTTAATTCGGCAGTAGCACTTTGCAGATTTTTCTTTGCACCTGCATTGCCTTCATTCAGTTCTTTTTGCCTTGCTAATTCCTGTTCTGCAAACGTAATTCTGCTTGCTGTACTCAAATATTCTTCCTGCAATTGGATGAACTGCGGATTGGCAATGGTTGCAATAACCTGACCTTTTCTTACATAATCTCCAATTTGAACTTTCAGTGTTCTTATCACACCGCCATACAAAGAAGTGGCGTTGGCTTTATTGTTATTGGGAACTTTCAGATTTCCGTTTGCTTTGATGGTTGCTGTTAATTCCTTGTGTTCAATGGTGCCTAATTGTATGCCTACCGTTTTTATTTGTTCTTCGGTAAGTGTGGCAATGGTTGGCGTTTCTTCCTCGTGTGGTGCTTCTTCTTTTCCTGCAGTTTTGGTTTCGGCAGATTTATCTTCTGCTTTCTTATCATTTTTACAGGCAGAAAAAGCAAATAGTAAAACAGCTATGGCTGTCATCAACGTGATTTTTTTTATATTGAATTTCATTTGTACTTATTGATTGATGAATGAATAAATATTGATTACAGATTGGTTGACCTGCTGAATACTTTTGAGGTAATTCAACTGAATATCGGTTGCGGTTTGCAAGGCAAAAAGATATTCTACATAACCGATGTCGCCTGTTTTGTAACCTAATTGTGCTGCTGAAACAATTTCTTTAGCATTAGGCAAAGCTTCTTGCTGAAAATAATTGAACTGCTTCATATCCTGCTGGTATTGCAACAAAGCATTTTGCATTTGCGTTGCCAACGTTCTCTGTTGCTGTTGTGCATTGGCTTCGGCTGCTTGCTTTCTATAATCCAAAGATTTTATTCTGGCTTTGGTAGCACCGTAAGTAATGGGAATTGCAATGCCGATGTTTACAGAATTAAACCGGTTTCCGCCATTGAAAAACTTCTCAGCTCCATTCACATTTTGAAAACCAATTAAAGACTGATTGACATACCCAATCGTAAAATCGGGTAAACCTTGTGCCCGTTCTACTTTTTTGGTTTTTTCCGCAATAACTGCTTCCTGATACAAAGATTGAATAGCAGGATGATTGGCTACTGCATCATTATCCAACAAATTTGAAATTTGTAAAGGCTGAAAATTTCCATTTCCTGATATGGTAAAATCTTCTTTCGTATTCATCAATGTTTTCAGATTGGCAACGGCATTATTTAAGAAAACTTCATTTTGTTTTAATAACAAATTGATTTCGCCTTTCTTGGCTTCTGCCGTACTGATGTCCACTTTTTTGGTATCGCCGGTTTTGTAACGAAGCTTTGCAATGCCTATGAAATTGTTGTACAAACTGTCTAATTCCTGTAGTTGTTTTTGATTGTGTTGCAAGTACAAAATTTGATAATAATAAGTACGTACTTGGTTTTTTAATTCTAAAACACTCAAGTTCTTCTGCAATTCTTTACCTTTAATTTCAGCATTAATCAACTCCTTTTTTGCTCCGAATAATGACGGAAAAGGAATGGTTTGTGACACCTGAAAAGACTGGTCGAATTTGGTGCTGTTGTACTGTCCCAACTGTGCATTAATATCCAACTTAGGTAATTCTCCGGCTGTTTTTTTCAACGCTTTGCTGGCATCAATTTCTAAATCTGAAGCTTTAATGGCTTGATTATTTTGAAGCGCAATATTTATCGCATCATCAACACTTGATAAATGCTGTGTTTGTGCATTTGCTGTAAAGCCTGTTAATGACAGAAGCAATACAATGATAGTTGCAATAGGTTTCACTTTGGGTTTTCTTTTTAAATTAATTTTTGAATTGAAAATGATGTAGAGTAAAGGCAGAACGAACAGCGTAAGGAAAGTTGCCGTAACCAAACCACCGATTACTACGGTTGCTAAAGGTTTTTGAACTTCTGCACCTGCACTGCTACTTAGTGCCATCGGTAAAAATCCTAAGCTCGCAACGGTTGCCGTCATCAATACAGGTCGAAGTCTTATTTTTGTTCCTTCGATTACTCGTTTGAAAACATCTTTTATTCCTTCTTTTTCCAATTGGTTGAAAGTGCCTATCAATACAATTCCGTTAAGAACGGCTACACCAAACAAGGCGATAAAACCAATTCCTGCACTGATGCTGAAAGGCATTCCACGAAGCATTAAAGCCAATACGCCACCAATGGCGCTCATCGGAATTGCGGTAAATATTAAACCTGCTTGCTTAAAGGAACGGAACGTGAAATAGAGCAACACAAAAATTAATAACAAGGAAATAGGAACGGCTATCATTAATCTATTGCTGGCTTCTTTCAGATTTTCAAACTGACCGCCGTAAGTGAAATAATAACCTGGTGGTAATTTTACCTGTGCATTTAATTTTTGTTGAATTTCTTCAACCACACTTTGCACATCTCTGCCTGCAACGTTGAACCCGATTACAATTCTTCTTTTTCCTGCTTCACGACTTATTTGCGCCGGACCTAATTTATAATCAATCGTAGCAACTTGTGATAACGGAATTTGATTGCCTGTGGAAGTTGGTATCATTAAATTATTTACATCTTCAATACTGCTTCTGTGAATACTATCTAACCGAACCACCAAATCAAATCTTCTTTCATTTTCGAAAACCACACCTGCACTTTTCCCTGCAAAGGCGGTACTTACAACGTTGTTTACGTCTTCTACATTAATGCCGTAATTGGCTAAACGAGTTCGGTCATATTCTACATTAATTTGTGGTAATCCGCTTACACGTTCTACTTGTGGAGCTGTAGCACCTTCTACGGTTTGAATAACTTTGCTTACTTTATCGGCATTCAACGCCAATGTATCTAAATTTTCTCCGAATATTTTTACTGCCACATCTTGTCGAATGCCTGTCATCAATTCATTGAAACGCATTTGTATCGGTTGGTTTTTTTCAAAAAATACTCCAGGTATTGCTTCTAATTTTTCATTAATGGCATCTGCTAATTCATCGTAAGTTCTGCCACTTTTCCATTCGCTTTGAGGTTTCAGCAAAATCATCATATCGGTTGCCTCGGGTGGCATTGGGTCGGTGGGTACTTCTGCTGCTCCTGTTTTACCGACCACCATTTTTACTTCATCAAATTCTTTAATAATTCTTGAAGCTTGCATTGATGTTTCGATACTTTGGCTTAATGAACTTCCTTGTGGTAAAATGCAGTGAAAGGCAAAATCGCCTTCCTGCAATTGTGGTATAAATTCGCCACCCATTCTGCCAAATAGAAATAGTGTAAAAGCAAATACAGCAACGGTTATGCCCACTAACCAATATTTTATTTTGATGGCTTTTTCTAATAAAGGCTGATACATTTTTTGCAACCAATTCATCATTTTATCTGAAATGGTTTCTTTGTGCATCGGCTTTTTAGATAAAAACAAAGCACACATCATCGGAATATAAGTAAGGGATAAAATCAATGCGCCAAATATTGCAAAACCTACTGTTTGCGCCATAGGACGGAACATTTTTCCTTCAACACCTACCAACGTCAAGATAGGAATGTAAACGATTAAGATAATGATTTCGCCAAAAGCTGCACTGCTACGGATTTTAGAAGCGGATGTAAAAACTTCGTTATCCATTTCCAATTGTGTAAGTTTTTGCTTAGATTTTCTTAAACCCAAATGATGCAAAGTGGCTTCTACAATAATTACCGCACCATCTACAATTAAACCAAAATCTATCGCACCCAAACTCATTAAATTGGCACTCACGCCAAAGACATTCATCAAGGCTAAAGCAAATAGCATCGCTAAAGGAATAGCGGAAGCGACAATCAATCCCGCTCTGAAATTTCCCAAGAAAATAACCAATACAAAGATGACAATCAATGCACCCTCTATCAGGTTTTTTTCTACGGTACTCATTGCTCTGCCTACTAAATCGGTGCGGTCTAAATAAGGTTCAATGATAATATCATCGGGTAAAGATTTTTGAATAACGGGTAGTTTTTCTTTGATACGATTGACAACCTCGTTACTGTTTTCGCCTTTCAGCATCATTACCACACCGCCCACTGCATCTACTTCGCCGTTATAAGTCATTGCGCCATATCTTACCGCACTTCCAAATCTTACATCGGCTACATCTTTAATAAAAATAGGAATACTGCCACCGTCATTTTTTACACTGATATTTTTTACATCATCTAAAGAAGTAACCAAGCCAATTCCACGAATGAAATAAGCATTTGGTTTTTTATCAATGTAGGCACCGCCTGTATTTTGATTGTTTTTTTCTAATGCCGTAAAAATATCAGTAACACTTACACCCATTGCTCTAAGGCGGTTCGGGTTCACGGCTACTTCATATTGTTTCAGCTCGCCACCGAAGCTATTGACTTCGGCAATTCCTGGTGTTCCGTACAATTGTCGGGCTACAATCCAATCCTGCATTGTGCGCAATTCTTTGGCATCGTATTTTTTCTCGCTTCCTTTTTTGGGATGGATGATGTATTGATACACTTCGCCCAAACCTGTACTTACGGGAGCCAGTTCCGGCGTACCAATTCCTTTCGGGATTTTCTCTTCGGCTTCTTTTAATTTTTCATTGATTAATTGCCGGGCAAAATAAATATCTACATTGTCTTTAAATACAACCGTAATTACCGACAAACCAAACCTCGAAATGCTCCGTGTTTCTTCTAAATCTGGAATATTGGCAATACTTTGTTCAATAGGAAAAGTTACTAATTGTTCTACTTCTTGCCCCGCCAATGTGGGACAAACCGTAATTATTTGTACCTGATTATTAGTAATATCGGGTACGGCATCAATGGGTAATTTTGTGGCGCTCCACACTCCCCAAATAATGAGCAACAAGGTCATTATACCAACGACAAGCTTGTTCTTGATACTGAATTTTATAATGTTATCTAACACGTATTTCTGTTTAATATTTTACAAAAAATATACTTGCCACTTGTGGTAAGCAGCCAACAGATTTATGAATGTCTATGGAATGGAAAACGTACTATTTGCCTATTATCACAAAAGCAAAAGCTTTATGGATTTATCTGAAACAAACAGGAAAACTTAAATGGATTGCACATATCATTATAAAATGAATGACAGGAGCATCATCAGTTAAGGCTAAACATCAGCCATCAACAGCATTTGGAAAATCTGTAAAAATTAAACATTAAACTTGGGTGGGTTCCAGATATTTCCTTGGTAGCGGGAAATTAAGGTGTAATCACGGATTGTGATTTTTTTAGTAACGAAAGCAAGTTTAGGTTGCTTGATTTCAAAAGGCTTGAAATTAAAAGACCCGATGCTTACACTGCAACAACTGCAATAGCAAAAAGGACTACAATTGTCGTCGCTATCCTGGTTATGGTCGTGAGATTGGGCGGTTTCAAATTTAGGAACGGTATCTTCACACTGATTGCTTGCATCGCTGCAAGGCAACGCTGCGAGTACCATCAGGTAAAAAGTCCATATTGTGAGAAACCATTTCATTAGGGTACAAATATAGAAAAATAATTTGTGCAATCGGATTGCAAAGTTTCAGATTATTTTAATTGCATCTGTCACACCTTCCTTTAAGCACCAAATTGATACCTTCTAATTTGAAGTTTAGAGGAATATTGATGTTGGGAATTTCTGCATCTGTAAGGCAAAAAGTTCGTTTGCATTGTGAGCAATGGAAATGCGTGTGCTGCTCCGAAGGATTACAACTGCAGCCGGATTGGCAAAGTGCATATTTTACAACACCCGTTCCATCATCGATTGTATGGATAAGTTTGTGCTCTAAAAATGTTTTTAAAGTTCTAAACAAAGTGACATTATCTGCATTTTCGAACTGTTCTGCCAATTCTTTATGACTGATGGCGTATTGTTGCTGCATCAATTTTTCTGCCACCAACAAGCGCATTGCGGTAGGTTTTATATTTCTTTGTTGTAAAACATTTTCTAATTCAGTCATTCTAATTCAAATTTCTATTGTCCAATCATCCTTGTCATCTTCGTTAACTGCTATTTGCTCTATGATGCTGTTCGATACACTGTCGGAGTACGTGCCATAGCCATTTACGAAAATCCCTTTTGCTCCGTCTTTTTGGTTTCTCATCGCATACAAGATAGCTTCATCTTCCAAGTCATTCAGTCCTGTAAAACGATAAATTTTATCAATAACTATGTCACTTAAATTGACCTTTTCGCCTCCTATTTTGTATGAGATATTTTCTTCCAATAGGTTAAAATCTTCGGTATAACCTCTTAGTCTTAATATTTCAATTACCTCTGATAATGTTTTTTCTGTTGATAGCATAAGTTATTTTTATAAGTGTTTACAAATAATTAGTAAAACCTACCGATTTTTTATGTGATTTCTATAAAATGCGTTCTATTTAGCAACATTTTTTATCCTGTTGTATTGGTGGACAAGGAACACTGGCATAGCTACAATACACACAGCAGTCGCCTTGTAGTGGTTTTAACCTTGTTTTGCAATTTTCACATTCATAAAAATACTGACAAGCATCAACTGGCATTGTTTCCTCTTTTTTGTGCCCACATTTTGGGCAAGTTATTATTGATTGTAATTTAATTTCCATTATGATATAACTTTACTTTCTAGTGATTTATAACCTGTCGAATTGATAGCTTTTTCGATTTCAGCAATACGGGTTTGCTTATTATCAAACTTGACAATAGCGTTGCCTTTCTCATAGGAAACGACAACTTCGATAATTCCTTTTAGTTTGCTAACCTCTGTTTTAACATGATGTTCACAACCTGAACAAGTCATTCCTTTAATTGTAAACTCAACTTTCTGAATTTTGGAACTTTGGATAATAATTGTTTTGTTTTCGGGCTTTGGAAAAAAGATGTGAGCGTAAATTGGAAATGATAAAAGTAAAGCCACCACAAGGGTAATAATTCCTAAAAATGATTTTGTTTGCATAAAATTTATTTTTTCAGTTGTTTCACATTTACAGTCAATTTTCTTTTGCGGTTTCAACTTTTGATACCAAGCAAAACCAATTACTAAAATTGTTAAACCGATAAAATATGGTCGGAAAGGTTCGAGCCAGGAAAAGTTTGAAGCAAGTCCGCTCGTCCCTGCTATGAGAGCTAAAATAGGTGTAATGCAACACAATGAAGCTACAATTGCTGTCAAAAGTCCAGTCCCGATTAGTTTGTTGTCCGTTTTCATATTGTTTCTAAAATTTTGTTGTCGTCAAGTATTTTAAAAAATGGTTCCAACATTTTTTCATACTCTTTCGTCAACGAGTAAAAAATGGTTTGCGCTTCTCTTTCGGTTTCAATAAGCTTTCGGTCTTTGAGTTTTCTCAAGTGCTGAAAAATTGCTGAAATTGTCATACCAAGAATATCGCTTAAATCACAAACACAAAGTCGTTTTTCTTCAAAAAGAAGAAACAGAATTTTCAGTCTTACATTGTTTCCCGTCAACTCAAGTCCGTTCGACAAATAGTCAAACGAGCCGTGGAGTTCTGAAACTCGTTCTTTACAGCGATTGATTTGTTTAATGTCAGCCTGTTGTCTTATGCAAGAAGTATTATCCATAATGCAAATATAGCTAATTTTCTTATTTAAGCAAATGCTAAAATATAAGTATTAAAATTTGGTATTTTATATGTTGATGTAATGGTGCCGTTTCTTTCAATTCTTCTAACAATATATTAACAGAGACATCACAAAAATATTTAGTATAATCATTCTTTCTGTACCAAATGCTGTAAGTTCGGGTCATTCTTGATGCGCTCCATTTCACTTGAAACAATATTCAGGATGTCTGCTTTTATTTGTTTATAATTACTTTCAATTTCCTGCTTCATCTTATCCTCGCTCTGCTCATTCACAAAAGATAAGATTTGCGGTATTTGCTGATAGGCTTTGCTTTCTGCTGCTACCTTTTCATTATCCACCACAATTTCGGCGTGAAATATCTTTTGCTCGATACGTTCATCAAAGTTATCCGATACAGAACCCACGAACATACCCTGTGTAAGCGTTGAAATTTTGGAAGCTGGAATAAGGCTGTCTAACTGTGTGGAAATAGAAGTTGATTTATCATTGCGGTTAATCGTCATACTTTGGCGTTTCTGCAATACCTTACCGAAGCGTTCCGATAGGCTCTTTGCTGTTTCGCCAACCACTTGACCACTGAATATATTACCGACTGTATTTTGTATTACCTTACTCTCTTTGTCGCCGTAATCCCTTGTTAATTGCGAAAAATCCTGAAATCCTAGGCATACCGCCACCTTATTACTTCTCGCCGTTGCTATAAGATTATCCAGCCCCCTGAAATAAATCGTAGGCAACTCATCTATGATAACGGAACTTTTAAGCTGTCCCTTTTTATTAATCAGCTTTACAATCCTTGAATTGTACAAGCCCAAAGCTGCGGAGTAGATATTTTGACGGTCGGGATTATTACCCACGCACAAAATTTTTGGTTCTTTAGGATTGTTGATGTCCAATGAAAAATCATCGCCAGTCATTACCCAATATAACTGTGGACTAATCATTCTTGACAAAGGAATTTTTGCCGATGCAATCTGTCCCTGTAATTGGTCTTGCGCTCCACCTTGCCAAGCATCCATAAAGGGCGATAAATAATTTTCCAAATCAGGGTACGAGGTTAAAATCGTGAATACGTCCGAATACTTTTTGTTCAGTAATTCAATGGCGTGTGGGAACGTACAATACTTACCATCTTCGTAGATTTTCAGATACCAAATAATGGCAGCTAAAAGAATGATTGGGCTTTCCACGAAAAAATCCCCTTGCTTCTGTATCCACGACCTGTTGAGGTTCAGCATTATGGTGTAAGCCGCTTCGTAGGCATCAGAAATGTCCGTCATAAAATCGGGATTGAGTGGATTGCAACGGTGGCTCTTGCGTGGGTCGTCGAAATTTATCACGTAAAATTTCGGCTGAACTTTGTACTTGTCCCTGTGCTTCAGTAGATGATTGTAGGCAATGGTTGAAAGGTCATCAAACTTGAAATCGTAAATGTACATACTAAAGCCTTTCTCTATCTGCTGCTTGATGTAGTTATTTACGATTGCATAAGATTTACCTGAACCCGGAGTACCCAACACGATTGATGCCCTGAAAGGATTTACAATGTTTATCCAACCGTTGTTCCATTTGCCTTTGTAGTAAAATTTGGTGGGCAGGTTGACGGAATACTCGTTTTCCATCAGCTTGGTTTCCTGTTGAAAGCTCTCGTTCTCGTTATTGAAAACATCGTCCATCAGATTAGTGCGGAGCAAGCGGCTCATCCATACACCTGCCATCAGCAAAGCGATATAGCCTAATGAGATAGTAAGGATATATAGGAATGTGCCTGTTGCCGGAAATAACTTTAGCAACGGTGTGTTTAGAAAGAACAGCACAAAGCCAACGCCCAACGCCACGTAAATTTTAGACCAGGTTATTTTCTCATTTTTTACGCCCTTTGTTCCTAAGCAACTTAAAGCCAGTAAAACCAAAGCGAATGCTTTGGTGTAAAGGGTATGTGAAAACAAACCCGCCGTCCGGTCGAAATTGACTAATATCTTGTTGATTACTTCCAACGTCCAACCACGTTCTAAAAAGAAACCGTAGCAGAACCAATAAAGGTGCATCAGCACCAAAAGAATACTGACAGCCCGCATAAAAGCCATTATCTTGGCAAGTCCTCTTAAATCGTCTTCTCCCTGCATTATTTTAAGTTTAATGTTCGGGCGTGAATTTAAAGGCTCTATGGAGTGGCTATAAGAATGTGGCAGTCTGTGGCGTTGTGTGGCAGTATTTGGCTAAATATTATTTCTGCCCTCTTTGACGTTTGCGTTTCTTCTTCATCTTATTGGCAAAGTCCTGTTCTTCGTAATCGTCGCCCTGGGTTTCGGACAGTAAGCCGCCCAATGCTTCAATCAAGCCGTCTTCGTGTTTGTCAATAGCTAAGAAGTCAAACAAATGGTGTGGTTCTTCCGCAGGAAGATCCGCATCATTTGATGTGGACAGTTTGGGTTGTAAAACGGCAGGTTCTTTAATATCCGGTTTGATGTTACTGTTCCAATAATCATTAAAGGTGTTGGCAGAAAGTTCTGTTGCCAAACGTGAACCGTTCCATACCGCTTTGGAATTGTGGTCAATAAATGTGATGCCATAAACACGCCCTGTATCATTCCGGCGCACCACAACATTAATGCCTTGTTCCGCCAACTGCTTTTTAAAAGCCTGTTCATCGCTGGTGGTTTTCAGGGCAATGGTAACAGCAGATTTTAGGGTCTGCTTGGTGGGGCTATCTTTCAAAGTCGTTTTGCATTTCGCAAAATGCAATTCCAAAGCCGGAAGCCCTGCGCTCTTTCCGAACAGCGAAGCCTTGAACGGATGCCCGGCTCTTTCGCCTTTTTCATTTAGCGGAATATATAATAAGCCCTGCTGCATCTTTCCCTGCAATTCGCCCTCGATTTTCTCGGCGGTAATGTTGAACAGGGAAAGCAGGGCATTGTACTCGCCCAAAGTTTGGTACTGGTAGTAGTTCGGCAGGTGGCGAACGACCGAAGCGATTTGGCTTTTTACATCGCCTGCCCGATAATCTACCGGACGGAAAACCTTATCCGTTTGATTGCGCTCCTTATCTGTTGCGGGTATCAACCCGTGTTGTCTTTCCAGTTCACGGCATACATTCATAGACCGCATTTTCTCGAATTTATCCGAAATCTTTTTGCCCTGCTCGTCCACGCAAACCGATACAATGTGTATATGGCTACGGTCAATATCGGTATGTTTGAATACCACAAAAGGCTGTTCGCCGTAACCCATTTCCCGCATATACTGTTCTGCCATTTCCCTAAACTTATCATCGCTTACCTTATCGTTCGGGTCAGGATTTAGCGAAATATGCAGCGTGTGTTTCTCGGTATTGCGGTTGGCTATCAGGTAAGGTGCAAAAGACTGGGCTAATTGTGCCACGGAATAATGACCGCTTGCGGTTTCAATCATCTTATTGGCAAACAAAATCTGCCCGTTTTCATTCTCCACTTTAAGCTGATTGTACGCCAACGCTCCGTATAAATTTGCACTTCTTCCAATTTTTGCTATCACTTCTACATTATTTTTTTAGGTATTCTTCCTCAAATTTTTCAGTAAGCTGAATGATTTTCTGACACAGCATTGCCATTTCAGCCGTCTGTTTCTCCAGTTTATACAGGAACGCTGCGGCTTTTTTCTCGGAAAAATTCTTGTACAGCAGCTTTACAATTTGGTTATAGTTCACACCTATGGAACGGAACTGGCTGTGAAAAGAGGTCAGCCTCATATAAAAATCAACCGTTCCTTTATCAATCTGAATGGTCTTTATGGTCTTGTCAAATATACAGGACGTTATGAAATGAGCCTTTACTTGCATACCTGATTTATCAAACAGGGCAAGAAAACGGGCGTGTTCCTGCTCGTTAAAGGAAATAGTATAGCGGATGGTCGCCGGGTCTTCTTTGGGGCGGCGTCCGGTCTTTTTCAATTGCTTTTTGTTGTTATCGTTCATCACTAATCCATTTTAAAATCCATACAAAACCCTGACTTCGGAAGGTGTTTTCTGCCCCCTGCAAAGGGCAAGTTGTTTTGAGCATCGGAAATCATTCCGAGATGCTCAAAACACAACTTGCCGTGTTCCGGTGAACACAAAAATCCGCCCTGCGGGACGGATTGAATGTAACAGGGAAAAACGGCTTGATGCCGTTCCCGTTACCCCCTGATATGTCGAAAGACTTTTGCATAAATCCGTTAATAAAAATCACAATACAAAGTAAAGCCCTCTTTACGATAGCCTTGCACTGTACCACAGTGCCAAATGCTGCCTCTGAACGCCAAACACTGCCACCACTATACAACCGAATGAATTTGATGAGTTCTTTGCCCTTGAATGTTGGCAGGCAGGCAGACAGCCCGTGCTTCAGGACGAACAGACGGCACACATTCAAGACCGCAGGTTATCCTGCCTGCAAGATTGCAGGAATGCAAGAGCGCAGGAATGACGGAAAGCGTGACAGCCTGCTATCAGGCAATCACGCTTGCGTGACGGATGGAATGATAGACGGAACGAATACAAGAATGCAATCCCGCCTGATAAGATGCTTGAATGAAAGCATTGCTGCTGTATTGCAAGAAAGCAGGCAATCAGCAATTCCCGCAGGCAAGCCTGATAGCTATCCTGCAAGAAAGACAGCACGAAATCAGGACGGCACGGCTGCAAGCCTGAAAACAGTAAGATGTAAACTTTAAATTTTAAAAATATGGACACAAAAAAGAAACCTCTGTTTGTCGCCTTTTCTTCTCAAAAAGGTGGTGTTGGCAAAAGCACATTTACCACGCTTGTCGCCAGTACGATGCACTATCGGTTAGGCTACAATGTAGCCGTATTTGATGCGGATTTTCCGCAGCACAGTCTGATGAAAATGAAAACCCGTGATTTGGCAATGGTAATGGAAAATGAGGCTTTGAAAAAACTGGCGTATAAGCAGTTTACCACCATCAACAAAAAAGCCTATCCCATTATGCAGCACAAAGCGGATAGCGTACTAGATGCGGCGCACGAATTTGTAAACACTTCTCCCGTTCCGCCTGATGTGCTGTTCTTCGACCTGCCCGGAACCGTGAACACGCCCGGCATACTGAAAGCATTGGCGGGAATGCACCACATATTTACGCCCATCACGGCAGACCGTGTGGTAATGGAAAGTACGCTCATCTTCACGCAGCTTTTACAGGACGTGATTATGAAAAAGGGCGAAACTTCCATACAAAGCATTAACCTGTTTTGGAACCAGGTGGATGGCAGGGAAAGCACACCCTTATATGAGGTGTACAATCAGCTTATTGAACAACTGGGGTTAAGCCTGATGCAAAGCCAAATCAAGAACAGCACCCGTTTTCGCAAGGAAAGCGAAGCGGACAGCAAAACGGTTTTCCGTTCTACGGTAATGCCTCCCGATGAGCGTTTGATGAAAGCCTGCCAGTTAGACCTGTTCATCAGCGAATTTTTAAACATCATTCAATTGTAGTGCTATGGAAAAAGACAATAAGAAAAAAGTCACGCCGGACATTAACGAGGAAATGATGATGAACCTGATGGTGGACGGTGTAAAAAAGGATGGTTTGCAGTTACCGCCTGAACCTGCCGAAGAGCAGGTAAAGGAAGCGGTAAAAGACGAGGTGCAGCAGGAAGAATTATCACAAAGCAAACCCGCACAACGGGAACGGAACCGTACCAAGAAAAACCTTGACGGAAGCTATGGCGAACACTTTTTGAAAACCCACTCGATGACGAAGCGGGGCGATAAAAGCATTTATATCCGGCAGGAATACCACGAACGGCTATCCCGTATTGTACAGGTAATCGGTAAAGATGCCATACCCTTGTATGCCTATCTTGACAACATACTGGAACATCATTTTGAACTGTTTGAAAAAGCCATTACCGATGATTTCAACGAAAAGTTTAAACCCATTTTTTAAAGCACCTGATTATGGAAATAGTAATTGTGATTTGCCTGCTGATAGTCATTGCCCTGCTTTTGCAGGATAAGATTGTCATTCATAAAAGGTCGGAGCAAAAGCCCAAACAGGAAAAAGTCAACCCGAAGCTGCCCGATATTATGGGGCAGCCCAAGCCAGTAAGAAGCCTTTCAGTGCCAAACACTGCCAATGAAAGCCAAATAACGGAAACGGAGATAAACCCTGATAATTTAGACATTGAATACGACGAAAACGAAAACGTCAGCATTCAAATTCCGCAGGAAGAACTGGACGAAGTTTTCAGCAATATGCCTGATTTGGAAGAAGAGGAAGAAGAATGGAACAGGTACGGAATATCCGGTGGCGATAACGGTTTTGCCCAAGGGGTTACCTACGACGAACTAAGCTCCGTAGGGGCATTGCTCCAAAAAGAGAATTTGGAACAGGCTCAAAAGGAAACAGCGGTAGCCATAGTTCAGAAATTACAGGGAACCGAATTATTCAGCCTACTGGAAAATTCCATTGAGGGTGCTTCCCGAAAAATTGCCGAGCTTTTGGATAGCACACTTTCATCTGAAAGCGACGACGGTTCTTCCACCTTGCGGAAAAGTGATTTGGGTGATTTTGACATTGGGGAGTTTGTTTAAGCTCCCCAATGTTTTTTAAATCATATTTAAATTATTAAAAATTTCTGGGTTATTCGAAATCTACATTTATTTCAAACAATTGCTCTTTGTAAGACTGTATTTTGCTTCTTAACTCTTTTATATACTCATACTTTTCAATTACCTCTTTCTGTTTGGCAACATTTATAGTATCATCTTCGTTAAATGGAATTTTGATTATTACATTTTTCATATTCTTAATGGAAGCACGTAAACCTCTATCAAATCCATATTTATGTTTTACATTTTCTAATTGTATCATTAGATATTCAGGCAGGATTTCATCACATAAAATTCTAATTGTTCCGCAATGGTCCGTTGAAACAAATGGAGTGTTTTTGGGGATAGCATTAAATTCGAAATCTCCATCAATTCCCCATAAAACAAAGTTGTTGTTAAAATCTGTTATATTACTTTGAGTATGAAAGCCCACTGGAACTTTTACATTCGCGCTATAAATTGGTATAGTTCCAGTTATTTTAATCAAATCTCTTTTTACTACCCTTTTGCCAATTGCAAGTTCAAAATACTGTTCATCGGAAAGATTTATTTCTTTGAAAACGCTTGATAGTTTTTCTTTTCTGGCAACTGAACTAAATAAATTCGAGTACTCGGTTAATGTCGAAGAAAAATCGGTAATCATCTCACTCAAGTTTTCGAGTGTAACTGTTTCGTTTTCTTCAATTATTCCAAGTTCAATCATTTCTTCCTTAGACCACCATCTATCAATTGACCAATGATTATCAGGAGTAAATTTTGAAATATCAAAAATCTTGCAGCGTTTATCTGAATTTATTTTCTGAAATCCTACTTTATTACCTTTAAAAAAAGAGTATAAGGCTACTGCTTCGGACAAATCATCTTGTTCAATATTAAACCTGTACACATCACGGCTTTCACCAATTTCACTCACTAAATAAGTGAAAACTGGCTCTGTTTGGACAATTTTTCTATTTGACTTTTTAGTAATACAAAGTAAATAAGTCTTTTTGGGTGTGGTAAAGAATGTTTTTTCTGGCAGTGATATTATTCCATCAATATAGCATTCGTCGATTATGAATTTTCTTAAATTTTTATCGTTTTGGCGATTAAATATTCCATCCGGCACGACAATAAATGCTTTACCATTTGGCTTCAATGCTCTTACAATCCATTCCATAAAAAGTCCCTCAACACCTAAAGCATTTACTTTGTAATAATTTACAAGTTCACCGTCCTTTTTGATTTCCTCTTTTAGATTACTACTTCCGCTTGTTACATAAGGGGGGTTCGTGAGAATTAAGTCATATTCTTCTTCAACAGCGTCAGAAAGTGTTCCCAAAATGGAATTTGTTTTAAGCGTAAAACTTTCATTGAAAAGTTTTGCAAATTCCTTTGTAAGTCCTGTGTTTTCTTTTATTAAATCGGAAAAGTAAATCAGCATATTGGCTTTTGCCAATATTATGGTCTTTTGTTCGTCTTTGTCAAAACCCTTATCAAAACCGTGAATGGTAATTTTTGGTTTTATTCCTTTTTTACTGATGTCGTATAAGTAATCTAACCTGGTAACGATAGGTTCTAAGAGGAACTTCCCAACTCCGCAAGCAGGGTCGCAAATGCTTACACCATCTTTGATATCATCTTTCGCCATTTCAACAATAGCACGTACTACTTTCAGCGGTGTAAAAAATTGCCCCCAGTTTTTCTTACTAATGCTTTCTTTCAGAAAACTCTCAAATAGTTGGCTCTTGAAATCGTAATCAATATGTTCTAATTTACCATAATCACGGAATTTGAGAAGCACCTTTTTAAATACTGTACTATAACCTTTAACCGCTTTTTGGTCTTTGCTTACAAAGATAGTTCCGTTAATAATTGTTGTTTTATCAGCAGGATTTTCGGGAAAGAGGTCTTTAATTTTGGGACGTATTACACTTGCATAATTTTCAAGAATTTCATCAGCATTATTTGTTTCAAAACTGTTTATTAATGTATTGAAACTGTAAATCCCCTGCAATACATCTAAATCACTTAGATATTTAAATATGAATAATTCTACGAATGTGTATAAACAGTTTTCAGGTGTTGCCCCACTAACAGACCATATATCCTGCCAAATTTGTTTTGCTAAATCAGTAGGATTTACAAGTTGTTTAGGCTTTATATTATTATTCAGTTCATTGATTGAATAATTAATTTTTTCAATCAATGTTATGATTTTTTCATCTTTCGGGTTAAAATTGACTTTTAACTCGTTACTCTGTTCGTCGTTAATTCTTTCCCCTGTCAGAGCATTAACCCATACCGTTTCTTTAGTGTCGGTTGCAATGATTAATTTGCAGTCTAACTTCTTAGCGACTTCAATTTCCTGTTTAATTGCTTTATCTTGCTTTGTCTTTGTATTAAATTCAGAGGGTTTTTTATATTCTATAATCGCAATTACGTTTTTACGCAATACAATAATTCCGTCAACTTTTTTCTTTTCGACATTGCCGTAATCAACGTTGCGTATAATGCTATATTCTTTTAAGGCTTTAATAGAAGTTGCCCCAATGTTATAAAAATCCCATTTCCCGATTTTCTGGCAATTCTTCAGTAAATCTCTTTGTAATAATTCTTCACTCATTGGGCTAAAATATACTGCCTTGTTTGGCGTTTATGCTTTTCAAATATTTTACATTATCCTCTGCAACTATAAAAACATTATCGGAACAATGGCTTTTATATGCTTCAGTTGCGAATTTATCCGCATAAAAAAGGTCTACTACTTTTTGTGCGTCTATATCAAAAAGGTTTGCCAGTTCTTTTAATTTTGCCTTATTAAATTTTTGTGTACCATTCTCAATTTTACTAATAGCAAAAGCATTGATGCCAACTTTGGCTCCAAATTCGGTTTGTGTCCAACCGTGCTTTTCTCTTTCTACTTTTATAAACTGTCCGAAACTTGCCATTTTTTTATCTGCACTTTTTAGGCTTGGCCTTTTTTTCGCAAGTTAAGCAGTCTTTTTCAGTTCTACAAGTTTTCTTGAGCTTTGAACAATTAGGTTTTGATTAGTGCCGGAAATTTTGTATGAAAACTTACCCCTATTCTTACTTTCAACAGACATAACTTAAAGGGCAAATTGATAGTTAATTTTTACTTTTTCTTTTTATTGCTACCGACTTACACAAATCCGTAAGTTAATATTTTTTCATTAAATTTGACATAAAGTGACAAGTCATTGAAATGGAACTCCAAAACTTCGGAAAAAGGGTTAGGAAACTAAGAGAAAAGAAAGGGCTGCTGCTAAGACAAGTTGCTGCTATTTTAGAAATAGACACGGCTCTTATTAGTAAAATTGAAAGAGGTGAAAGAAAAGCTAACCGAGAGCAAGTTGCCAAATTAGCAGAAGTCTTAGATGTAGAGGTGGATGAACTTTTAGTTATTTGGCTTTCGGACAAGATTATGGAAATTTTGGAAGAAGAACCGTTGGCATACAAGGCACTTAAAAAGTCAGAAAAACGAATACAAAAGAAGTAATGATATGCAACTAAACTACTTTCCAATTAAGTTTGAGTTTGAAGAATACCAGATTAAGACAGAACCTTATTCAGAAGAACGGCTTAAGGAGCTAAGAGCATTATATAATGCTACTCATTCTTTTTTTAGGAATGGTGACTATATCTATATATCAAACAAAGAAGGAGAAGATACAAGCCTGACAGGAGAAATTATACCTAAGAGAATATTTGATGATAGTCAGGTTACCGCTTCGTTGATTAAACATCTTTTTTTCAGGACATTCAAAGAAAGATTTCCGAACTATATTCCGGTGGATTTTTATCCATTCCGTTTTTTTTCTGCACAAGCTAAAGATGATATTATTTACAATGCACTACCGGAAAATCTTAGGAAGCGTATCGCATATAAAAAACTGATTGAGGTTCAATTACGTCTAACTGAGATAAATGGAATTAAACAATTTGGTTTTCTTATCAATATAAAACGTAATTGGGTATTTAACAAATCTTGTTTAGAACTGCATTCAGAAGGCTATAGCTTAATAGGTGTTGATGTTCTGTATGCGGAGATACTTCCAGGTTTAACAGAAGTTCTCGCCCCTAATGAAGAACTATTAGGAGTAATTGCTGAAATAGTTGATGATAAGGCGAGAATTGAGACTAACGAAGGAATTAAGGAATACCCTCTCAACCAATTGTTCATCAAGAAATCCAAATATAACATAGGTAACTATTTATCATTTGCTATTTCACAACAGAAAAGTGATGAAATAATGAACCTCATTGAGAGTAAACGTTCCGATATTTACAATACAAAAGCGTTGTACGATGAAATTTTAAAAATATCAAACCATTTATTTTGCGAAAATGCAGCCCCCATTTTATTTCACAATAAAGATGGCTTTTGTTTTACAGTTGACAGCCAACCTTTGTCGGTATCAAATAGTATTGAGTTAAAAACGCCCACTTTTATTTTTGACCCCGCAGCAACTAAAACAAACAGTTCTAATCCAGACTTAGGCTTGTCAAATTATGGACCTTATGATAGTTCAATTTTTGACATTAAAAGTCCTAATGTGCTTTGTATTTGTAATAGAAATAATAGAGGCAATTTCACAAAGTTTCTCTCAAATTTGAAAGATGGGATGCCTCAATCTCGATATTTTCAAAAAGGACTTCAGAAAAAATATGATTTACAGGATGTGATACTTAATGTAAGGGAAATACAGGCTTATAGCATTGATGAATATCTAAATGTTATCAGTGGTTATGATGAAAACAAACCGCATTTGGCAATTATAGAAATTCCTGCAAGCTTTAAACGTCAAGCAGATTTGGCAAACCCTTATTACCGTATTAAGGCTAAGCTTTTATCATTAGAAATCCCTGTACAGTTTGTTACATCAGAGATAATAGGTAATCATAACGAATATATTCTTAATTCGGTTGCTCTTCAAATCTACGCTAAACTTGGGGGAACTCCGTGGGTTCTTCCTTCTCAACGCTCTGTTGATAAAGAAATAATTATTGGTATTGGTCATAGTTGGTTGAGAAAAAATCAATATGCCGGTGCTGAACAGAACCGAGTTGTGGGTATCACAACATTTATGTCAAGTGATGGTCAATATCTACTTGGGGATAAAGTTAAGGACGTAGCTTTTGAGGGCTATTTTGAAGAGTTACTAAAAAGTTTAAAGCAATCAATTATAAGACTTTCCACCGAACAAGGATGGTCTGATGGAGATACGGTTAGGCTAATTTTTCATATCTTCAAGCCCATCAAAAACACTGAATTTGATGTTATTAGTCAGTTGGTTCGTGATATTACCCAATACAAGATTAAGTTTGCGTTCGTTACGATAAGTACTGTTCATCCAACAATGCTATTTGATATAAACCAATCTGGAATAGCAAAATACGGGAGTAATATTATGAAAGGACGATACATACCCAATAGAGGTAGCAATCTTTTTCTTGATGAGAAAACTTGTATCGTGCAAATGTTTGGGGCAAATGAATTGAAAACAGCCAAACAAGGTATAAGTAAGCCAGTCCTAATAAATATCAGAACGCCACAAGGAAATTATAATAGTAGTGATTTAAATGATTTGCTGTTCTATGATTTAGGATATATTACCCAACAGATTTTTTCATTCACGTACTTGTCCTGGAGGAGTTTTTTACCTGGCGAAGAGCCTGCGACAATGAAATACTCTAATCTCATTTCAAAGCTTTTGGGGAAAATGAGAAATATTCCAAATTGGGATGCTGATAACTTAAACTATGGTCTAAAAAGAAAGAAATGGTTCCTTTAGAAGAAAGAATAGGTTATTTGGCAAGAGTGAGTGAGAATGCCAAGCTTTCAGCTTTCAATGATTTCTTATCTGGAAAAGTTTACATTACTGCTTCAGGTCAAAACTCTAATGAAAGCGAAGAAATCTTTTATGGTTTAATAGATGCTATTTTATCAAACAATAAACTGAATTTTGAAAGTTACTATAATAAAAAAAATAAGAGTAAGCCGAGCAAAGGTTCTCCAGCACCATTTGTTAATGATGATTTCTTAATCTTTTCCTTAATATCAGGTATAGTAAAATTTAATTTAGATAAAACTTGGATAAAAGATATTGTTTCTATCAGGAACAGAAACTCTATAACAATAACATTTGAAAATATATTAAATGAAAATTATTATAGTACAAGTAATCTACCGGAAATAGTTTTTATGTTTTTAAGCATAAATGGTCAGTCTTTAATGACTAATGATTTTGTAGGTTTCACATACACAAGAATTACCGGAAATGTAAAATTATTTGAGAACAGAAGTGACTTTCAAATCCTATGTTCACTTAAAGCTTACGATACGATATTCTTACTGAAAGACGTTCCTGACAAAAAAGAGGTTGACCTCTTAAAGAAATTTAATGCAAATTTTATAAATCGAATTAAGTATATATCTTGGATAGTTCAGGCAATGCTATTTGGACTGTTGGTTTATGCAATTCTTAAACTTCCAAATTATAGTCCAGAGGCTATAAAATTTATAGATAAGTATAATTATGCATTTACAATTTTTGGAGCATTAGGACTTAGCTTTTTAGGAAATGTAATACCTGTAATTAGGAATACATCTCAAAAGATAATTATGCAGCTATTTGGATATCCTAAAGAATTGCTAAATGACCTAAAAATTAGTAACAACTCATAATGTGATTGTTTTCTGAAATTAATAAGTAATACTTGAAAGGGCATCAGTTAACTGATGCCCTTTTGCTTTAACAGCCACTCACAGCCAAACACTTCCTTTGACTGCCACTTTACGGTAACGCCTCTTTTTCCATAAGACATTTGTCCCGAAAGCTCGCAAAGTGCGGGATAAACAGTAACAAATTAATGTGTTTCAATTATGGAAAAACAGAGAAAAAAAGTTTTACTGGCAGCCGTGGCAATGCTGTCAGGAATTGGTGCGTTCGCACAGGGAAACGGCTCGGCAGGTATCAACGAGGCTACCCAAATGGTAACAAGTTATTTCGACCCCGCAACGCAGTTAATCTACGCCATCGGTGCGGTCGTCGGGTTAATCGGGGGCGTTAAGGTGTACAACAAATTCAGTTCCGGCGACCCCGACACGAGTAAGACCGCAGCTTCGTGGTTCGGTGCGTGTATCTTCCTGATTGTTGCCGCTACTATCCTGCGTTCATTCTTCCTTTAATCCTTTGCCTTATGAATTACAATATCAACAAAGGCATCGGCAGGACGGTGGAATTTAAAGGGCTGAAAGCACAATACCTGTTCATTTTCGCAGGCGGGCTGCTCGGTACGCTTATCCTCGTGATGATACTGTATATGGCAGGCGTAAACTCTTACATCTGCCTGTTCCTCGGAGCAGGCGGTGCTTCGCTTATCGTATGGCAGACCTTTTCGCTGAACAGGAAGTACGGCGAACACGGGCTGATGAAAATTGCAGGCAATAAAAGGCATCCCCGCTACATCATCTGCCGCAAGCCTGTACACCGCTATTTAAAATTCACACCTAAACAGAATGCCGTATGAGAAATGTAGCAAAGACCACCACACTGGAAAACAAATTTCCGTTGCTGGCAGTAGAGAACAACTGCATCTTATCCAAAGATGCGGACATTACCGCCTGCTTTGAAGTGCGTTTGCCGGAACTGTTCACAGTCGCTTCTGCGGAATACGAAGCCATACATTCCGCCTGGCACAAAGCGATTAAAACCCTGCCTGATTTTACGGTCATTCACAAACAGGATTGGTACATCAAGGAAAGCTATGCGCCCGATTTGGCACAGGAAGACCAGAGCTTTTTATCAAAGTCTTATCAACGCCATTTCAACGAGCGACCGTTCCTGAACCATTATTGCTACCTGTTCCTTACGAAGACCACTAAGGAAAGAATGCGGATGCAAAGCAACTTCAGTTCGCTTTGCAAAGGCACACTAATACCAAAGGAAATCAGAAACAAGGAAACGATACACCGCTTTATGGAAGCGGTCGCCCAGTTTGAGCGTATCGTGAACGATAGTGGTTTCGTAACCCTAAAACGTCTGACCGAAGATGAAATCATCGGCACAGAAGATACACAGGGATTACTGGAACAGTACCTCACGTTATCGAGGGGAACAGGAACATCAATGCAGGATATCGCACTCGGAACCGAAGAGGTACGCATAGGCAACAAAAGGTTAAGCCTGCATACCCTTTCAGATACGGACGACCTGCCCGGAACGGTATCGGCAGATACCCGTTTTGAAAAACTATCTACCGACCGGAGCGACTGCCGTCTGTCATTCGCCGCACCTGTGGGATTGTTACTTAGCTGCAACCACATCTACAATCAGTATTTGTTTATCGACAACAGCGAAGACAACCTGCAAAAGTTTGAGAAGTCCGCACGGAATATGCACTCACTGGCAAGGTACAGCCGTGCCAACCAAATCAACAAAGAGTGGATAGAAAAGTACCTGAACGAAGCCCACAGCTTCGGTCTGTCTTCCATCCGTGCGCACTTCAATATTATGGCGTGGTCGGAAGACCCTGCGGAACTGAAACAGTTAAAGAATGATTGCGGTAGTGCATTGGCACTGATGGAGTGTAAGCCACGCCACAACACAACGGACGTGGCTACCTTGTATTGGGCTGGTATGCCGGGCAATGGGGGCGACTTTCCGAGTGAAGAAAGTTTTTACACGTTCATTGAGCCTGCGCTGTGCTTCTTCACGGAAGAAACCAACTACCACAATTCACCCTCGCCGTTCGGTATCAAGATGGCTGACAGGCTTACAGGAAAACCTATCCATTTGGATATTTCCGACCTGCCTATGAAGCGGGGCATCATCACGAACCGAAACAAGTTCATACTTGGTCCATCGGGTTCGGGTAAATCGTTCTTCACAAACCATATGGTACGGCAGTATTTCGAGCAGGGCGCACACGTACTGCTCGTAGATACGGGTAACTCTTATCAGGGCTTATGCGAACTCATCAAAGGAAAGACCAAAGGCGAAGACGGTGTTTACTTCACTTATACCGAAGATAACCCGATTGCCTTTAACCCTTTCTATACCGATGATGGCGTGTTCGACATTGAGAAAAGGGAAAGTATCAAGACTTTGATACTGACCTTATGGAAACGTGATGATGAGCCGCCAACCCGTTCTGAAGAAGTTGCCCTTTCCAATGCGGTAAGCGGTTATATCGAGCGTATCAAGACGGAAGATGTGTACCCGTCATTTAACGGTTTCTATGAGTATGTAAAAGGCGACTACCGCAAGGTACTGGAAGAAAAGCAGGTCAGGGAAAAGGACTTTGACATTGCCAATTTCCTGAACGTACTCGAACCCTATTACAAGGGCGGCGAATATGATTACCTGCTGAACTCCAACAAGCAGTTAGACCTGCTTTCCAAACGCTTTATCGTGTTTGAAATTGATGCGATTAAAGACCACAAAATCCTCTTTCCCATTGTGACCATCATCATTATGGAGGTGTTCATCAACAAGATGCGCCGATTGAAAGGTATTCGCAAGCTCATCTTAATTGAGGAGGCTTGGAAAGCGATTGCCAAAGAGGGAATGGCGGAATACATCAAGTATTTGTTTAAGACCGTCCGCAAATTTTTCGGAGAAGCGATTGTCGTAACGCAAGAGGTCGATGATATTATCCAGTCGCCCATTGTCAAGGAAAGTATCATCAACAACTCCGACTGCAAAATCCTGCTTGACCAACGCAAGTATATGAACAAGTTTGATGACATACAGGCGATGTTGGGGCTTACAGACAAAGAGAAAGGGCAGGTACTTTCCATCAATATGAACAACGATGCAAGCCGACTTTACAAAGAGGTTTGGATTGGCTTAGGTGGTACGCACTCGGCAGTCTATGCCACCGAAGTTAGTTTGGAGGAATACCTCGCCTACACGACAGAAGAAACCGAAAAAATGGAAGTAATGCAGCTTGCTTCCGAACTGGACGGCAATGTGGAACTCGCCATTAAGCATATCGCAATGCAAAGGCGGGACAATTCAAATCAATAGTCATTAACAATTTAAAAATTCAGAAACAATGAAAAAAGTATTGTATCTGGTGTGTACGGCACTGATGCTCGCCGTAGCACCGTCAGCAAAAGCCCAATGGGTTGTAACCGACCCCGCTAATTTGGCTTCGGGCATTATCAACTCTGCGAATGAAATCATACAGACTTCTTCCACAGTGAGCAACGTGGTTAAAAACTTTAACGAAGTGAAGAAAGTGTATGAGCAGGGCAAGGAGTATTACGATAAGCTAAAAGCTATCAACAACTTGGTGAAAGATGCCCGTAAGGTGCAGCAAACGGTATTGTTGGTAGGCGATGTTTCCGAAATGTACGTTCAGAATTTCGGAAAGATGATGAACGACCCAAATTTCACACCACAGGAATTGGTCGCCATTGGTAATGGTTATTCCGCACTACTCAATGAAAGTACCGAACTGCTGAAAGAACTGAAGCAGATCATAACCTCTTCAAGCCTTTCGCTCAATGACAAAGAGCGTATGGATGTGATTGACCGTGTGTACAAAGAAGTAAAGGATTACCACAGCCTTGTACGCTACTACACCAACAAAAACATTTCTGTAAGCTACCTAAGAGCGAAAAAGAAAAACGATGCCCAAAGAGTGCTTGAACTCTACGGAACTGCTAACCAAAAATACTGGTAAAAATGGAATGGGATAATCTTCACGAACTCCTGCGGTCGCTTTATGATGATATGATGCCGCTTGCAGGCGATATGGCGGCAGTCGCTAAGGGTTTGGCGGGATTGGGAGCATTGTTCTATGTGGCATTAAAGGTTTGGCAGGCTTTAAGCCGTGCCGAACCTATTGATATGTTCCCTTTACTCCGCCCGTTCGCTTTAGGGCTTTGTATTATGTTCTTCCCGACCATCGTATTGGGAACCATTAATGCTGTACTTAGCCCGGTCGTAACTGGAACCCACCAAATACTCGAAGACCAGGTACTTGACCTTAACAAGCTGCAACAGCAGAAAGACCAGTTGGAATACGAGGCGATGGTAAGGAACCCCGAAACCGCCTATATGGTATCAGACGAAGAGTTTGATAAAAAACTGGACGAACTGGGATGGTCGCCCTCCGACATTGGAACAATGGCAGGTATGTATATGGACAGGCAAGCCTACAAGATAGAGAAAGCCATAAAGGACTGGTTTCGCAATCTACTGGAAATACTCTTTCAGGCGGCAGCTTTGGTCATTGATACCATACGAACGTTTTTCCTGATAGTCCTCTCCATACTCGGACCAATAGCCTTTGCTATTTCCGTATGGGATGGCTTTCAGTCCACGCTCACGCAATGGCTCACGAGGTACGTCAGCGTTTACCTGTGGCTTCCCGTTTCGGATTTGTTCAGCTCAATGTTGGCAAGAATACAATCCCTCATTTTGGAAAGGGATATTGCAATGCTTGCCGACCCCACCTATATACCTGATACGAGCAATACCGTGTACATCATTTTTATGATAATCGGCATCATCGGGTACTTCACTATCCCGACAGTAACAGGTTGGGTAATCCAAGCCGGAGGCGCAGGAAACTTTACCCGCAATGTAAACTCCACAGCAATGAAAGCCGGAAACATCGCCGGAGCAGGCGCAGGTTCAACAGTTGGAAACATCGGTGGTAAACTGATGAATAAATAAACATTAACATTCTAAAAAATGGAATTTAAAACGCTAAGAAATATCGAAAACAGCTTTAGGCAGATAAGACTATATGCCATTGTGTTTGCGGTTCTCTGCATCAGCGTGGTAGGATACGCCGTATGGCGTTCCTACCGCTTTGCAGAAGAACAACGCCAAAAAATCTATGTACTGGATAATGGCAAATCCCTGATGCTTGCCTTGTCGCAGGATGCGAGTATTAACCGTCCCGTAGAAGCAAGGGAACACGTCAGACGTTTTCACGAGCTTTTTTTTACGCTTGCACCTGATAAGAATGCTATTGAAAGCAATATGAACAGGGCGTTTAACCTTGCCGACAAAAGTGCTTTCGACTATTATAAAGACTTATCGGAAAAGGGCTATTACAGCCGTATCATTTCGGGTAACGTGCAGCAACGCATTGAGGTGGATAGTGTCGTGTGCAACTTCGACACCTACCCGTATGCAGTTCGCACCTATGCCAAGCAGTTTATTATCCGGTCAAGCAACGTAACCAGGCGAAACCTGATTACTACCTGCTATCTCGTCAACTCCGTTCGCTCCGACAATAATCCGCAGGGCTTCAATATTGAAAAATTTGCAGTCGTGGAAAATAAGGATATAGAGGTTATCGAACGCTAAAAAAACAATCTTATGGAAGCATTATCAGATTTAAGCACGTTCGCAAAAATCCTTACCGACAAAGGATATAACGGGTATTTCCATACGCAGGGGGTGTATGCCGGAAAGCTGAAAGACAGCATCAGCGAATACCTTGAAAGCTGCCAAAAAGGTACAGACAGTTTGCCTAAGCAGGACTTACTGTTGACAGGCTACCTGCAATGGTCGGGCGATGACAAGCCGCGTGTAGAATGCAGTATGTGGGTAAAGTACCTGAATGGCAAATTCTCATTGAGCCGTATGGAAGTAGCCAAGAAAGACGGCTTTGGGCAACTGCTCAAAAAATCGGAACTGGCAAACCTGTCCGTAATGTCCGCACCCAAATTAACGGAAGCGGTCGCACTGGTCAACGATGCACCGAAGCAACAGGCGGGTAAAAGTCCTAAGCGTTTCAAGCTATAACACAGAAATAGTAAGGCTATGAAAAAATTAAGAGCAAATATGGACAGGTACTTTGACAAGTTGGACGACCGTTGGCGGGCGTTGCCCTTGCTCAAACAGCATAAATATACGCTGTACTTCTTTGTGGGTTATCTGCTGCTTACCGTAGCGGTCATTGGCAAAGTGATGTACGATACCTCAAAGTCCGGTAACGGTATGGTCATAGAGCATATCGAAAACCCTGTCCTTAAAAGTAAAAATCCTGCAAGGTTGCAGGATAGTGTATCAACAATTTTAAAAAATCAGATTTATGAAAGAAAATGAAAAAAGGGTCAGCTTTCTCGTTGAGGGAGAAGACCATAACGCAGCATCAAATCTGCCCGATAATAAAAAGGGTAATAAGGAAAAGCTCAAAAAGCCACTCATATTCCTTTTGATGGGCGTGGTATTTCTCGGCTGTATGTACCTCATATTCAAACCGTCGAAAGATAAAAAGGCAGTTGAAAATATCGGACTGAACGATGCCGTGCCGCAGGCTACCGGGGCAGGAATGCCCGATGATAAAAGTAAGGCGTATGAGCAGGAAATGCTCGAACGCAAGGAGCAGGAAAAACGCAATGCACTTACAACACTTTCCGACTACTGGAATACAGAAGACAAGGACGTGCCGACCAATGAACAGCTTCCTGAAGATGAGGAAAGCGACGGCTTTGGCGGTGGTGGCAGAAATTCGGGACGAAACAGCAATCCTGCATTGAACAGCTACCGCAATATGCAAAGCACACTGGGTTCATTCTATCAGGACAACAATTCTGAAACAATGGAACTGCGTAAGCAAGTGGACGAACTTAAAGCAAAGTTGTCGGAAAAAGATGTGCCACCTGTGGCCACGGTTGACGACCAACTCAAACTAATGGAGAAATCCTATGAAATGGCTGCAAAGTATCTTCCGCAAAATTCCAATACCGGAAACGCTGCTCCTGCCAATGATGCAACTACTGGAGCGGGTGCTAACCAAAAAGAGCAATTTGTATCGTTCACACCAACAAGAAAGAACATTGTATCAGCCTTGTACCGTGAACCGTCGGACAGTGCCTTTGCAGCCGATTGGAGCCAAACAAAAAACCGTGGGTTTTATACCGCAGGTTCAATTGAACAGGCGGTACAGCCTAAAAACAGTATCAAAGCCTGTGTACACGAAGCCCAAACGGTAGTTGGCGAAACGGGTGTGCGTTTACGCCTGTTAGAGCCTGCCAAAACCCCGCAACGTACCATCCCCAAAGGAACGATTGTAACAGCTAATGCCAAATTTCAGAATGGCAGGCTGCAATTAAAAGTTACCTCCGTAGAACTGGAGGGCAACATCATCCCGGTAGATATAACCATTTACGATTTGGACGGACAGCAAGGCTTGTACGTTCCGTATTCGCCGGAAATGAACGCCCTTACCGAAATGGCGGGCAATATGAGCCAAACCGGAGGAACAAGCGTAATGCTCACGCAGAATGCCGGACAACAGGTAGCGGCTGACCTTAGCCGTGGCGTGGTACAGGGTATTTCGGGCTACTTCGCCAAGAAAGTAAGAACGCCAAAGGTTACGCTGAAAGCGGGCTATCAGGTCTTCCTCGTATCGAAAAAATAATGTTTAACTCAAATATTTAAAGACAATGAAAAATCATTTAAAAAACTTTTGGGCTTTTGCCCTGATACTCGGCTTTGCCGTAACAACGTATGCACAGGATAGTGCAACTGCAAAAACACCGCTTGCGTTGGGCAAGATAGAACCGTACCGAATGGAAGTTACCTACGATAAAACGTCACACCTGATTTTCCCGACCGCCATTCGTTACGTGGATTTGGGTAGCGAATACCTGATTGCAGGTAAAGCCGACGATGCGGAAAACGTGTTGCGTGTAAAAGCATCAGTTAGGGACTTTGAGCCGGAAACGAATTTCTCCGTTATCACGAATGACGGGCGTTTTTACAGCTTCAACGTGTATTACAGTTCCTACCCGGAGGCAATGAGCTATGACCTGCTCACGATGCAAAAAGCGGTGGATAAAGCCAACGGTAACGATGTGCTTTTTGAAGAACTGGGCAACAATTCGCCCTCACTGGCAGGGTTGTTACTGGAAACCATTTACAAGAAAGACAAGCGCATTGTAAAGCATATCGGGGCTAAGAGTTTTGGCATCCAGTTTATCCTCAAAGGCATCTACATCCACAACGGTAAATACTATTTCCATACGGAATTGAGAAACCGTACCAATGTGCCTTTTCAGATTGATTTTATCAATTTCAAAGTAGTGGATAAAAAAGTGGCAAAACGTACCGTGGTACAGGAACGCCCGATGATACCGCTTCGCACCTATAAACCACTCACGGAAATTTCAGGACAAACCACTGAACAAAACGTGTTCCTGTTAGACCAGTTTACCATTGCCGATGATAAGGTGCTGCTGATTGAGATTTTCGAGAAGAACGGCGGCAGGCATCAAACATTGCAGGTCGAAAATTCCGATTTAATCAAAGCCCGTTTGATTGACGATATGCACCTGAAATTTTAATAACCCTTTAAAGCAAGAATATGAAAAAGTATATCTATACCGTGCTGCTTGTCCTGATAGGCATCACGGCTGCACAGGCGCAAAGGATGCTGCCTAAGCAGAAAGGATTAGAAATAAGCGTAGGTATATTATCCAATGACAAAATCGGCAATGATTATTACATCAGTGCCGCAATGACCGTAAACGGTAAGAACGGCAATTACCAGCTTTGGGCGTTGGAATATACCCACCAGTACCACGAGTACAAAGACCTGCGCATACCACAGGAAACCTATTCCGCAGAGGGCGGTTACAGCTTCTTCCTGTTGGGCGATGCCCGTAAGAACATCACGCTGAATTTCGCCGCAACGGGTGTGGTCGGTTACGAAACCATTAACCGGGGCGAAACAATGTTGTACGACGGTGCGAAGATATTGAGCGAAGATAATTTTATCTACGGAGCAGGCGGTCGCCTCACTTTTGAAACCTACCTGTCCGACCGTTTTGTGTTAGTCCTGCAAGGGAGAACAAAAGTCCTTTGGGGTACAGATTTACAACAGTTCCGACCATCGGCAGGTGTGGGATTAAGGTTTAACTTTTAAAACGTAAAACGATGATAACATTATTCAATAAATTCAGAACAGGGCTACTGCCATTATATGTATTCCTGACAATCCTCACAGCTTCGGTTACGTTGGTATCTTGCAGCAAAGATGATGACCTCGAAATACAGAACAATTTTCCTTTCGAGGTAAATGTAATGCCAGTACCTAAAGATGTTGCCAACGAGCAAACCGTAGAAATACGCATTACCATACAGCGTAAAGGCAATTACAGCAACACGCAGTATTTTCTCCGCTATTTCCAGTTTGACGGGCAGGGAACGCTGCAATACTACAATGAACCGCCTTATCAGCCCAATGACCTGTACCAGTTACCAACGGAGCAGTTCAGGTTGTATTACACTTCAACATCTGCCGTATCACAGTCCTTTGATGTTTGGATTTCGGACAGTTTCGGGAATGAAAAGCAGATAACTTTTCAATTTAACAGTAGCGATTAAGAGCAGTATTTCAATTGATAAAAAAAACGGTTTATCTGATCGGTAAGCCGTTTTTGCATTTGGTACACATCGGTTACAGGCTGAAACAAATATTTTTCGTAAATTCAAACAGTGGAAATAAAGTGTTTTTGTTATGGTCGCATCATTGGTTATAGGTATCATATTTTTGGTTGCAGGCTTGGGACTTCGCTACTGGATTAACCGTAGAAAGTTTTATAGGCGTAGTCCTATGGGAGCAGAAGGCTTCTCCTCTTATGAAAGTTCGGTTTTCATTAAATTAATTGAAAAGATTGGCAAATGGGTAGCTTACGCCTTGATTATATTTGGGCTATTGTCTCTTTGGGTTTATTCCCGAGAGAAGAAAGAAGATAAGGAACAACAAAATGTGAAAATACAAAAACCTGTATAGGTAGTTTTAAAAGAGAAATTATAAAATGACAAAATCTTTCGATGACATAACCCTACGAAATATATCAGATATTATTTCAAATATACTAACACATACAAAAATTACAGAACATTTATCTGGTGCTGGCATTTCTCAATCTCAATTCGGTACTAACAAAACAGATAGACTATTTTATGCTTTAAAAGAAAGACAAGTTCAAGATAGGTGTGGAAATAATGTTTTAGCGTTCGTTGTCAGACTGTTAAATCCAAAGCGATACAATTCAGAAGATGAATTTGAAAAGGATAGAACCACTATCAATGAGAAACTGGTTTATGAAGGAATAGAAATTGATAAAGCTGGACAACCACGGCAAGTTGACAGAGCTAAAACCATTTCAGAAGCTAAAAGTAGGTCACTAAAAATAAAAGAAAAAGTACACGGTATTGGGGTTCATTCAGAAATTTTGCCTTACTGTGAGGCTGAATGGTTAAAGGAAAACTATTTTCACGCTATACTCGAGATTACAAAAAGTGTGGCGGAAAGGCTTAGGCAAAAAAGTGGCTATACTTCAGACGGAGCAGATTTAGTTGATGACTGTTTTGCTTTGGGAAAAGACAAAAGACCTATGCTTGCTTTTAATACTCTGAATAATCCAAGCGAGGAAAGTGAACATAAAGGCTTCGGAAACTGCTGTAAAGGATTTTTTTCTATGTACAGAAACCCAAAAGCGCACAATCCGAAAATATTAGAGGATACCCAACTCTCACAAATGACGGAAGTATTGGTTGTAGCAACAATAATCCATAACAAACTTGACAACACTTATAGGACAGGACTTAAGTAATAAGCAAATCGGATAGTCGAAAAGGTTATCCGATTTTTTATTTATACAGAATAGTAAACCGCCAAACACTGCCTATCAAAGCCAAACCCTGCAACATTCCCCAACGCAGCAATAAGCCTTTATAAATTCGACTTCCACGCAAAATTGAGCACACAATGGAAGTTATCGCAATACAAAAGTCCGTACTGGAGGGAATGAAAAACGAGTTGAAAGCACTTTTGGAACTGACCGAAAATGCCACGAAAAAGTACACGCCGATTTTCGCACAAGAGCAATGGCTCGATAACCAGGAAGTGTGCCTGATGATGAACATTACCAAACGGACTTTGCAGACATATAAGGATAAAGGGTTATTACCTTATTCCCGATTGAACCGTAAGAATTATTATAAACGCTCGGATGTGCAGGCTTTGCTCGAAGTCGGACATCCGTACAATACCGCTGAAAATGGATTTATTGACAAATGACAATGAGGAAATCATCGCCCACAGGGAAATAATTACACAGCTGCACAGCCGTATTAAAAGCATATTGGAAAATTACCGTCCTGTAATGAATGGAGAAATATATCTGTCGGGCGAAGATGTGTGCAAACTGTTACATATCAGCAAAAGGACTTTGCAGCAATACCGGGATGATAATATCCTGCCGTATATACAGATTGGTGGTAAGATTATTTACAAGGAAAGCGATATTCTGACCATACTGGAGCAAAATTACATTTCAAATAGAACAGATTTATTGTAGCCTTTTTCGTTATATATGCTGTCAAAAAGAAACGAGTTTAGTATCTTTGCTGCTGAAAATATAGAAAATACTTAAAGTGTTTTTGCTTTAGGTCCCACATTGAAAACTGGTAATTTTTAGACAACGGGACAGATAAGTAAGAACGCTCACGTCAAAGGCGTGGGCGCTCGCTTATTCGTTGTCGGGTATACCAGTACCTCAGTGTGCGGTAAGTGTGGTAGCCTGCGCTTCTTTTTTGTGCAGAACTACGTAAACTCAAAAAGTAGTAATATGGAAACTGGTACAGCACAAAAAAGAATTACCCTCGCCTTTATCAATAATAAAAGCCTGATTTTAGATGTTATTTGCAATGAACTTGTTGCTTCAGGTACTAAAGTATTGTTTCGTTCAGAAAATATTGATGTAGGACTATCTCAATTGTCAGTATTAAAAGAGCTTCCGAAAGTTTGTATGATTGACCTTGATTTTTACGGCAAGAATGTGCTGGCACAACTTCAAAAATTAAGGATACAATATCCAACTATTAAACTGATTGCTCATAGTGATATTGATGCAGAAAAAGCCGTAAAACCTCTTTTAGAAATTGGTTTTTCTGGTTATCTGTTTATTGGTAGCGATGCAGACGATTTTAGAAAAGCCGTTGAAGTTGTTGTCAATGACGGAAGATATTTTAGTATGGGAGTAGCTAAAATTGCACAGGAATATTTTACTAATAACTAAGATTGCTTTTTTAAATCTGTAATTTTTATTTGGACAATATTGTTGTTATTTATTCCAAGTTGCGAAAGTGTTTCTTTATGTGCTTGCTTTTCAAGCTCACTGTAATACGAAACACTCCAAATTACATTTTTATTTAGTTTGGCTTTTAATACCTCAAAATATTTTAAATCTACTTCTGAGATTGAATGCCCAAATACAATGACTTTTTCAACTTCTGTAAGATTGTTAAAAAAACCGATATTGTTTTCTATGATTGAAGCTGTATTTTTAAAAGCCTTTGTATAATAAGATAGTATTTCTTGTTTGGCACTTTCATAAGAAAAGTCATATTCATCAGCCTTATGCTCACGCCATTCGTATAATTCTTCCTCGCTTAATCCTTGTGGTGGTTCTTCTTCTTTCTCATCAAAATTTGCAGGGTCAGTTCCGTGTCCTAAAATAAGAGTACAATTATCTATATCTGCTCTGTTATGAATATAGGTTATTCGTTCTTCGGGAATGCCATAGCTTTCCTGTAGTGTCTTAGTATAATTAAAATTTAAAAAATGGCTATCATCTTCTAAGTCAATTAGCACATCATCAGAAATGCTTTCGTATTTGACTTCAAGAATAAACTTATTAAAGTCGCTAATTAGAGTGGTCGTTAAATCCTTAATGATTTCTTCCATCTCTATCTGATAACTATGCCAATCTCTATCTCGAAAATCTTCAGCACCAGGGCGAGCAATTAAGTCGGAATTATCGTCCAATACCGATAAATAATCCAAGTCAGCTAAGGCTTGCTCAAATCTTGACCATAACGCATACTCTTCATCTGTCAATTCAGGATTTGTAATATCAGGAAGTCCATAATAATTTAATAAGAGTTCATAAACCTCACTATTATTTTCAGCCAAGTAGTTTGCAAAACTTTGATACCTTGTGTCTAATTTATGATGGATGTCAAATCCATTACCAATAATGTATAATGTTTTCATTACTTCAGTTGTTTAATTTGTTTTTTGGGATTATAAACCACTTCGTTTTCCAAATATTGGGTTGAGCTTATCCCAAAACTGCTGTTCAAGAATTTCGACAATGAAACGCTCAATAATTTCATTGCTTTCTGAAATGACTTCGTATGCAAAAATATTCAAATCATATTCTAAACAATTGTCCCACTTGCATAAATGCAAACTATAAACCCGAGTTCCTTCTGTGCCAAGATGGTTCTTAATTCTTGTCTTGAAATCAGTCGTTGAGCTTCCAACATATAATATATCTGTCGAAGTTTTGTTGTACCGGGAAAGATTAACTCGGTCTTTGTTCTTCACTTTTAATTTATTAGCTGATTGATAATCTTCAAAATATTCAATCAGTGTGCTTAAAATTTTCGGGGATTTTATCTGAATGATGTAAATGAGTGGGTTGTCACTTTTAGGGATTTTATGCAGAAAATTTGAAAGCGTTTCCCTATCTCTATATTCCGATGAATGAAAGGAAATTTCACAGAACGGTCTAATTGTTATTTTTGAAATTTGCTTAGCTATATTCAGTGCAAACTCCTCAGATTGCTTTACAATATGTTCACTGTCAATTTTCATTAAATGATTTTCTTTCTTTTTAAGGTGTTTAATTTTACTTTTTCTTTACTTAGTTCGTCATCCCAAAAAAACACCGCCGATTGATGATTTCTGTTTTGCGATGAGGGATAAATAATTCCCGATATTTTATTCTTTCTGTTTTTATTGAATGGATATCTTAAAAATTCAGTCACAACTTGAGTTGGCACATATTCGGTATGTTCTTTACCATCCTTAATAATTTGTTGAGTTATATCCGTTACAAATGAGTATAGAAATAAAGTAAGGTAATATCGTTTCTTGTCCTTAATTCCGAAAATACTTGGAATTTTAGGGAGTTTACTAAAATCAACAACAACCTGATTTTCTAAGGTTTCAAATTCCGCAATCGTTACATACCTTTTGTATTTATCCGTCCTGCTTATTGTTTCTAAAATTGCTGTATCATCATCGAAAGCAGAATAGAACATTGATATTCCTGAAGGGCTAAACCGATTTGGATAAATTGCTTTTTTGTTAGGGGGAGCAGTGATTTCGTTAAAATCTATAATTTTTGTTTTGAAGTCGTGTTGTCTACAACGATAAAGTTTTGTTCCTGCCGGGATAATCCTGATTATATTTAATTTTGATATAAGTTTACCAACCTCTTGTAGTATTTGCAAGGCTTTAGGAAGGCTGCTGTCTGCTGATGAAAAAAGGTAGCGGGATTTATGTTTGATGATTTCTTTAAAGTAATTCCACTGAAATTCTAAATCATCTTTAATATTGTCGTAATACAGGTCAGGTTGAGCCCAAGCAATATCTTCAATTGAATTAACAATATCTTCAATAACCTCAAAAGGTTCAGCATTTAACTCTATGTGTTCTTGTATAAGTTCGTCAGGGGTATAGATTTCTCCAAGATAACCTCCCTCTCTTGAATTGTAACTCATAAAGTTGGCGGCATCTTCATAGAAATTTGAAATACCATCCATAATAAATTCCATTAAATCTTCAAGAGAAACTACTTTTAGTTCCTTAGCGCAATAATCACAATAACCATCGTGATAGTTTTGCCTAATAAAGCGATTAATGCTTTTATCATCAAAATGTTTGATACAAATATTCTTATCTGGAATATTGCTTAAATTTCTACTTTCTAATTCAAGCCATCTCTGTTTAACTCCTCCCATATATTAATTTGCAGTTTTTGCTATAAAACAAATTTAGCAAATTTAAAAAAGTGCATTAACCCAGATTTATGAAAATTCAAAATCAATTAGTCAGTGTCTTTTCTTTGTTCGCTGATTAAGAAAGGAAGTTATTATTATTATTATTAACCAATCATTGGGATAATGAATATCCCAAACAATAACGCTGCAACCTGTTTGGTAAAATGGAGAAGAAAAAGGAATTGTGTAGTGGTGCATTTTACTAAAGGGGATTGCTCCCATTTAAATCAAAAAGACTGCCCGACCATCGGGAGGATCTGTCTTTTTGCCGCCCGACTTTTTGGGTCGTACGGTGTTTTAATTTTTCGGCTTGTTTAACTGTTCTCTTAAAGCTATTAATTTCTTGTGCATATCTGTCCAATATGCCTGCCTTTCCTTGTCGCTTTTCACAGGTGGATTATGCGTATATTCTTTATACCACCCAGTTTGTTGAATAGCTTTTTTAAGGTCAGTAACCTCAATCCAGTTCCCGTTTTTATCTCTAATTTTCATTGTGCTGAATTTTAGCATTAGCCATTTTACGCTCTAACAATGTGTCGAGAATTTCCCACTCGCTGTCATACTCCTTGCCCTCAAAATGGTAGGTATCTGTTTCCTCGTCTAATTCATAGCTGCAAAAGTCCTGGCTATCTAAGCAGGTGTCGTTTAGTATGCCGTTTTCAAATATTGCCTGACCATATACTAAGCATCCTAATTCCTCATAGTCCTGTGTGAAATTCACTTTGAAATGTTCGGCTATCTGCTTTACCGCTTCCGTGTTTGGCGACCATTTTGTTTCATACTGAAACACGCCCGCACTTTCATTATCCTGACTGATATTGTAGAAATAATCTCCGTGCGTGTCCTGTACGAAATCGGGTAATTGCCCGCAGTCGTCTTTATGTTCCTGTTCAGCCATTGATTTGAATAGCTGTGTTATCTGTTCGATTGCTTCGGGTGTTCCCTCAAAAATAACCCAGTTGTTGCACCAATTAGCCATAATTATTTATCGTTTAAGGTTATCTGTAAAAATTTGTCGCTCCCGAAAAGCAGGTGTATCGCCTGTTTTAATTGCGGGTCGCATTGTGCATCATCTGTATATTCAATCAGGCAGTGAATAGCGAAAATTGAATTGTGTCCGTCAAAAAAATGGTCTGTAAACCAGTTCGGGCGTTTCCAAAGAGGTTCATTTTGGGCTGTTCCTTTTTGTGCATTCTGCACAAGCCTGTACCAAAATTCAGCGGTGAAAAATCCCTTTTGATACCAACCCTCACGGAATGCTGTTTCATTTTGCAGGAAGTAGTCGCATTGCGTTTTTATTGCGTTTTGCAGGTTCTCCAGTTCTGCGGGAAAAAGTTTGCACAACAAGCCCGCTTTATCGAGGTTGTCCATTTTATCTAATGCTTTCATATCTTTTATTTTTAGTAGGCGACCACCTTTGCAGGCAGTCGCCTTTGATGATTAATTGAAGTTGAAAATCTCTGCTCCTGAATAGGCAAAGTCTGTACACAGTTCAAAGGCTTTTTGTGTCTTTAGCTGTGCTGTACCGCCCATTACAATGGATTGTAGTTTGGCTTCGCCATCCCTGTAATTGCGTACATTCTGAAAGTAACCTGTAACGGCATTGTAAGCCCCGAATAATGTGCCTTTGGTAGTTGCCATTTGTTGGGTGTCGCTTATCATAGCGTATTCAAAGGCATCATCTACGGTGTTTTTGAACACGGTAGAAACTTCATCTTCCGCACCTTTTTTGAGCAGGTTAAACGTTTCTTTGTTCGGGCAAAGTGCCAACTGGATTAGCTTTCTTACTTCTCGGTCTGTTACCCTTACTTTAGCCCAGTCATTAAAAATGTTCTCTAACTGTGTGCTTAGGGTGTTGGCAAGCCCCATAACCTTGTGAGCGTTTTCAAGGCGTTGTTTTGCTCCTGACGTGTGTTTGATACGCACTACGTTGGTCATACTCCGCAATGAAGCGTTAAGGGTGTTTTGGCATACGATACGGATAGGGGTAAATGCTGCGGTAATACTTCCGCTACCGTCGTGGCTTGTGGTTAAGAAAATGTACTTTTCTGTTACGTCGTCGCCGTTACCTACACGGATATAGTCGGGTAGCTTGGCAGTGATAAAAATGCGTTCCCCGTTGCCCAATGCCCCTGCGGTTTCGTACAATATTCCCTCGCCTCCACCTACAATAGCATCAAAGAAATTAAATGCCTCACGGTTTTGTACGATATGGTAGTCTTTGCCTACTACGCCTAACGGTGTATTGGTGTCGGTGCGAAGTGTGGCGAAACTGTTAGGTACTAAGATGTCATTGGCTTCAATCAGTTCTCCGCTGTCGCCTATGCTCATTGTTCTGCCCTGTGTAAACAGTGGGGATTTGATAACCTCGTAATCTAAGCCTGCGTGTACTATTGCTTCCTCGCTTGTTGGGTACTGCTCTACGATTTGCCCCAAACCGTGCCACGCTTTTTGTTGAACGCTGAAGAATGAATGACGTCCTGTTTGCTCGTTGAAATTGATGTTGTGTGCCATAATGCTAAAATTTTGATGTTTGAAAAAATGTTATTTACTCACTCGCTTTTCTCGTTTCCCGCTTCCCGTTGTGGTTTGCTCTGCTCCGCTTCGCATAAATTTTTCCAAAAGAAAAACCGGAAAAAAGAAAGCAGATAATCCAAGCGGGCAACAGCGATGACCAAGAAAAAAAATGATTTAATGGGGGTTCCTTTAGGGGGAAACCGTTCATTCGTTTTTTTTATTGGTGTGTGTGTGCGGTGGCTGCCCGCTATAACTTAGCTGCCTTTTTACCGGTTGATTGTGGAAATTTTCTGTTCTAAATTTTTATGGCATTAATGACCAGGCTATGATAGCCTGCAATAGAAATTTGAAAAATGGAATAGCAGGGAGCGTTAGATAAAGGTTTCGTTTTTCAATTTTCTATTTCTGAAGTAGGTAATAAGCTCTTTTACAGCGTTGGATTGCATAGAGGAAAGTAAATGTGCTTTACCTACACAAAAAGCATAGGCATAAAAAAAGCAGAACCGTTAAGTTCTGCTCATTGTGATTAGATAAAAGCCGATTATATTGCCATCATAAACGCTTCTTCCATTGCTTTGAATTTAGGGGTAACTAAATCCATATCCTTACTGATTTTTTGGCTTGTAATTTTAGCATAAATCTGTGTGGTGGAAATGTTTTTATGCCCCATCATTTTGCTAAGGCTTTCAAGCGGTACGCCCTCGGTCAAAAACATTGTTCCGAAAGTATGCCTTGCCGTGTGAAAGGTTACTTTTTGTTCTGTAATAATCTCTGCTTTTTCAACCAGTTTACCTATGTGCGTATTGCAGGTTGCATTAGTCGGAACCGGAAAGATAAATTCATTCCTTGTCGTACCCTGATACTTCTCAATGATACGCTTAGGGATTTCCATTAACCGAACATTTGAAGCAATATCTGATTTCTTTCTCCTGCTGATAATCCATTGATGACCGTCAAAGAATGATTGAATATTGTTCCTTGTCAGTTTTTTAATATCCGCATAAGCAAGTCCGGTAAAACAACTAAAAATAAACAGGTCTTTTACCAGTTCATACCGTGGGTGCGGTGGTACGCACATCATCAGCTTTTCTACATCTTCTTTAAGGATATAACCCCGGTCAGTTTCTTCCATATTGATTTCATAATCCTGAAACGGATTATCACGTATCAAGCCCTTTTTAATAGCCAGTTCCACAACGGCTAATAAAGGCATCGTGTACACCCAAACCGTATTATGCGAAGACTGTAAATCGTACCGGAGGTAAAAATCAAACTCCCGGATAAAATCGGCAGTCAATTCCCGGAAAGCCATATCATCACGATGATAGCGTTCTTTGATAAACGTGGTAAGATGATTGTAAACTGTGATATACTTGTTGTAGGTGCTTTGTGAGCGTTCTTCCTTTTCGACCAGTTTTTTAAAATCCTCATTTTGGTCGTTGAAGACTTTAAGTATTGCATCATCCATTACACCAACACCTAAAAAAGATAGCTTTACTTTTTGGGCGGTCGCAAAGCCCTCGTGCTTCAGCATATCTTCATAAATCTTGTCGATACGCCCACGTATGTTATCCAGTTTTTTATTAATGCTTAGTGCCTGCGCACTTTTTCCCTGAACTCTTCCGTGTTTCAAATCCCAATTATTGGGGTCAATTTCTAACTTTGTTCCGAAAGTCTTAGGGGTTCCGTCAATGGTAATACGTGCCATAATCGGGGCATTACCGTTCTTTTTCAGTTCGTTCTTTTTCAAATAGAAAAGCAGTTTGAACGTCGATTTTTTTGTCTGCTCCATAACTCAAATGTTTAATGTTTAAAATTAAATTACATTGAGTTACAAGGGAATGTAGAAAAGGGCGCAAAAGACTGAAATATAATCAGTTAAGCCATATCATTACCTTTGTCAATCGGTAACGAATTAGTAACCTAACCTTGTCAATTTAAGCCCCAAACCTATCAGACACCGACTTCCGAACTAAGACTACTCTTTTTATAAAGCCTTGTATAGCAAAGGTTTTAACCGTTTTGCTTATTTTTGCTTTTTACTAATCTTTTTTAAAGAAAAAAAGAAATTAAATTATTCAGGTTTCTCATTTTCAGCTTCAGTAATTGTATTTTTTTTGGAGTAAAGCATAATCACAAATCCGGCTATCATAAACGGGATCGATAAAACCTGTCCAGTATTTAATCCACCAATGCTGATGAACTCGTCACCTTGTGGCTCTTTTAGAAATTCTACAAAAAACCTTACCGCCCAAAGAATGATGAAAAACAATCCGAACAGCCATCCTTGCTGATATTTTTTATTAGTATAACGATACAAAATCCACAGCAAAATAAAAAGTAAAAAATATCCGGCAGCTTCGAAAAGCTGGGTTGGATATCGCGGAACCGTTAAGCCGTACTCATCGCTCATTTGTGGAAAAAGAAAAGCAAAAGGAGAGTTTCCGGCAACAGGTTTCCCGATAATTTCGGAGTTGAAAAAATTTCCCATTCTTACAAACGCACCGCCCAATGCTACAACAATCCCAATTCTGTCATACACCCAAAACGGATTTTTCTTAATAATTTTGATAGAATAATACAGCGTTGTAAAAATTAAGGCAATCGTTGCACCGTGACTTGCCAAACCAGAAAATCCCGTGAATTTGAATTCCGGTTTCGTCTGTATCGGCAAGAAAACACTCCAGAAATCTTCTTTGAAAAGTTCCGGCTGATAGAAAATGACATGTCCCAGTCTGGCACCCAGAATGGTTCCGATTAATGTCCACGTAAAAAGCGGATCCAGATATTTCAGATTTACATTATCAATTTTAAAAATTCGGGTCATCAAGATATATCCCAATCCGAAAGCCAGAATAAACATCAAGCTATAAAAATGCAGGGTAATAGGTCCCAATTTTATCCCTTTTGATGGATCCCAGATTTTGTATTCCGTTTCCAGATTTACCGTATCGGTTGCGGATATTTTTTTATCGGTTTTCAGAAGATATTTTATGGCAGCAATATTTTCCGGTGTTATCTGTACTTCTGCCGGTTTCATATTTTTATCCAGAAACTGATAACCATCTTTCTGAAATTCTGCAATCGTATTTCGGTTGTATTCATTTTTCATTTCGTTACCCGGTTCGAAATTTACTTCGTTTATGATAACCAAAGAATTGGGTACGTTTTTCTGCGCAAAATCACGGAAAGTGGTATAATCCGTCGAGGAAAAAACTTTCACAGGAATTGTTTCAGAATTCACCAGAATGCTGGCATTCGATAATCCGTCCTGGTAATTCTGCGAAAAAACATTTAAAGAAAAACAGGAAAGAACCAATAAAAAGGCTCTGAAAAATAGAGTACTCATTTTCAAATTTTTTTAATAATTAATGTTTACATCTCGGCGGTACAGGATCATATCCGCTTCCGCCCCAAGGATGACATCTCGAAATTCTTTTCAGTCCCATCCAAAATCCCCGGAAAATCCCGTGAACCTGCAAAGCTTCCACCATATAATGGGAACAGGTAGGTTCGTACCGGCAGTTTTTTGGAAGTAGCGGCGAAATGCACCATTGGTAGATTTTTATAAATACCACCAACGGAAAAGTAATAATTTTGTTGAATGTCAGTTTCAAAACGGTACAAAAATAGGTTAAAAATTTTTAAATTTTAATGTAAATTTGTTGAACCAAAACCCGAAGAGTTAGTAAAAGTTCCGGGAATTTGTTACAGCATTAAAATTCAATTTCTATCTAAAACTTAATTTTCATTCTTTTGAACCAGAATATCCCTTTAGCAGAAAAGCTTCGCCCGAAAAATTTAGATGAAGTTCTGGGACAGGAACATCTTACAGGAAAAAACGGAACCATCCGTACAATGCTGGAAAATGATACGCTGAACTCTCTGATTTTTTGGGGACCTCCCGGTACTGGAAAAACGACATTGGCAGAAATAATTTCCGAAAAATCCGGACGGAAATTCTACAAACTTTCCGCAGTTTCTTCCGGAGTTAAAGATGTTCGGGAAGTAATAGAAGAGGCGAAAAAACAAAATCTTTTTTCAGGAAAATCGCCGATCTTGTTTATCGATGAAATCCACCGGTTCAATAAATCGCAGCAGGATTCCTTGCTTCACGCTGTGGAAAAAGGCTGGATTGTGCTTATTGGTGCAACCACTGAAAATCCAAGTTTCGAAGTAGTTTCCGCACTTTTATCGAGAAGTCAGGTGTACATTCTGAAATCTTTAAGCTATGAAAAGCTGGAAGAACTGGCGGAGATTTCTCTTGAAAAATATAATACTGAAGAAAATACGAAATTCAAGATTAAAGAAAAAGAAGCTTTTATCCAATATTCTGGTGGTGATGCCAGAAAGCTGATTAATTCCGTGGAGTTGGTTCTGAACCAGTACAAAAACTCAAAAGAGAAAGAAATTACCAATGAAAATGTACTTTCGGTTTTGCAGGAAACAATGGCTCTTTACGACAAAAACGGAGAGCAGCATTACGATATTATTTCCGCTTTTATAAAATCAATGCGCGGAAGCGATCCGAATGGTGCTGTTTATTGGCTGGCTCGGATGATTGAAGGTGGCGAAGATGTGAAATTTATTGCCAGAAGAATGCTTATTTTGGCTGCAGAAGATATTGGTCTTGCCAATCCGAATGCTTTGGTGGTCGCTAATAATTGTTTTCAGGCAGTAAACGTAATCGGAAATCCGGAATCAAGGATTATTCTTAGCGAATGTGCAGTTTATCTTGCTGTTTCCCCGAAAAGCAATTCTACTTATAAAGCGATTAATGAAGCTTTGTCTTTGGTAAAAAAAACCGGAAATCTACCTGTTCCACTGCATTTGCGAAACGCACCAACGAAACTGATGAAAGATCTGGATTACGGAAAAGATTATCAATACGCACATTCTTTTCAAGGAAATTTTGCAGATCAGGAATTCCTGCCGGAAGAAATTTCGGGAACCAAACTGTACGATCCCGGAGAAAATTCCACCGAAAAAAAAATCCGTGAAGAAATGGATAAAAAGTGGAAAGGGAAGTATTGATGAAATGGTGGAAGTTGTGAGGTTGAGGTTCAAGGTTCGAGGTTCAAAATTCAAAATTAAAGGTTCAAAGTTCAAGGATCAAAGTTCAAGGATCAAAGTTCAAGATTCAAGATTTAATTTTCAAATTCCCAAATTCCCAAAAACTCCATCCTCCAAACTTCATCTTTCATCCTACTAAAAAACACCTTTTCTAAACGTATTGGCAATCGCAGAAAAATTCAGTACCAGTGTAAAACGGATTCTTTTCCCATAATCTTTAAACGACGGCTCGAAGCCTAATGAGGATTGCACCGGAAAATATAACTCCAGAAAATCGGGAATTACGGCAAGCTTTATTCCGCTGTCCCAGATAAATTGCGGATTTCGAAATTTGTTTTTATAAATTCCCGCATCCGCATAAATATTGAACCATTTCCAAATTTTCGAATCCATATTCACCGCACCAATCCATTGATTGACCGATGGAGCAACATAGGATTTGAAACCTCCGTCCGCAATTACCAATTGCTGAGAAAGGATTCCCGAAACCGCACTTTGCCCAATTAATCCGTAAGAAAAAGAATAATTGGAAACCCGCGAAACACCAAAATTGAAAAGATTATTTTTGGTATGATTGGAAAGGAAATATCCACCAAAAAACCGGAAGCTTATCTTTTTGTTTTTTGCATATTCGTAACGGTAAAAAACTTCTGCGGATATTTTCTGGAAATCTTCCATCCATTGCAGTCCGCCACCAATATAATTTTCGTGGATCAGCCTTTGGTCGAAATAATTGTAGTTCAGGCTCCAAAGATTGTATTTCGCATAATCATTCTTCAGAATCATCTCCGGAGTTAGATCTTTTTGATAATAGTTGTAGGAAAAATACAAAGACCGACTAATATCGCTTCTGGGATTTTTGGTGAAATTAATACTGGCAAAAGTGCTCACTTTACGATATTTCAAATCGTAATCGTAATGGAAATAAGATCCGGAAACACCCAACTGAAGACTTCGGAAAAAAGATTCCGGAGGCATAAAAGTGTAAGAAACTCCAGCATTTCCTGTGATTTTCCGGGTTCCTGTACTGTAATAAGGCGTTACCGAATATGCAAATTTTCTGCGGAAAAGCGATATGTTTTTGAAATTAAGTCCCAGCAATAATTTGTCATATGCATTGAAATTGACTCTCGGATTCAGATAAATTTCGTTGTATTCCGGATTGGGAATGTCTTTGAAAAGTTTGATTTTAAGCTTTTTGGCATTGGCAAAAATCCCTTTTGTATACAGATAATTGTCCCGGAAATTGCTTTCAGGGAAAATATAATCGTTATTCAGAAGAATTTTCGATGCATTGGATTGCGGAATGTTGTACAGCACAGGCTTTTCAGATGTTCCTGTATCGAACCAAAGTGTTTTTGTTTGTCCGTTTTTCTCTTCAGTTTCTATCTTGAACGGAATTTTTTCCGGCGTATTTTTCACGATTTTTACCTGAAAATGATCGTCTTCTTTTCTGTAATTTTTCAGCCGGAAATTTACCCTTTGTTTTTTCTGAATAAAATGATCCAGAAATTCAGAAGAATAATTGGAAGCTAGGGAAAGATGATTTAGAAAATCTTCGGTGTTTACTTTCTTTTCACAATTTTCGGAGATGTAATTTTTCAGGAAATCTTCAAAATTTTCATTGCCCATTTTTTCGGAAACAAAACCAAGAAGACTTCCCGTTTCGAAATGGCTGATTGCCGTTTTATTAAAATTGCTGAGCCTGGAAAAACGCTCATCAATCTTCTGATCCAGATTTTCACTTTCAATATACTGATACGCCAAACCATATCTTTCGGAAAGCTTCAGTTTGGAAGCATAAAACCATTTTATAGGGCGAAGTCCCAATAATTTCACCTCTTCCGGAAGATCACCCAAAAGATTCCGTTCTTTGTAAAATTGCTGGATATAGCGGATTTCCAGATAGGTTTTCAAACCGTTAATCATCCAATGGTCTTCATTTTTATCGTATGCAAAATTTTGGGTCAGAACATTTTTTGCAATCATCCCGAAATAATCCATATCCGTATTTTCGGCATCGGTAAAAAGTTTGTAGTGGAATTTCCAGAAACGGATATCATCATTCCCGATAAAATCTTCTTCTTTCCTGAACTTTTCGCTCAGAAAAATTTTTTTGGGCAGAAGTCCGGTTTTATTTTGGATAAATTGGAGCTGGAGCGGAAGATAAAATTCCAGGTTTTCTTTTTCGTTTTCAGAAAGTGGATATCCAAAATCCACTTGTACATTTTCTCCATTGATACTGAGGTTTGTAGAAGGGAAATTATTTTCGGAAATCAGAAATTCGGGATCGGTTTTCAGGATGCCTTCAAAATAATGAGGATAAACTTCCGGGAGATTGCTTTTGGAAAAATATCCGGGCGGAACATCCAGAATTACTTTCCAAAAAGTATTGCAGTTCTGCGTTTCCTCAATATCGATATAATTTTTTTCAGGCTGTTGATCATTTTCAAAACTGTCGGGAACAATAAAAAAATATTTCAAATCTACCTGATTGAGCCCGGTTCCGTAACCTGTGAAATTTTTCACCGGAATTTTCAGCGTATAATCCAGATTTATTTTTACAGATTTTCCTTTAGCCAAAGGCGAAGAAAGTGGGATATAAAGATTTTCCCGCTGCGCATCCAATCCCAAAACCGATGAGCTGTCAATTTGTATTTTCAGATTCTGAAGTTCGCCCAAATCTTCTGTTTTTGCAAAATAAAGATCTTTTTTACGGTCTTCCAGTTTGCGGAAAACCAGAGAAGTGCGGCGGTTTTTGTAGGCAGAAATCCAGTTCAGAAGTTTGATGACATTCAGATCACGATCCAATGGATTATGATATATTATTTCCTGATAAACCGTAACATACTTTTTATCAGCAGAAATTTTCGCGTGGATATAGATGCTGTCCTGTTGTGCAGTGAGCTTTGCAAAACAGAAAACCATTAGAAAAAAAATACAGATTACCCTCATCGTTCAACCGCCAAATATATTAATAAGTATCGAAGTTTGTCTGGTTTTTTAGGAAATTGCTGTAAATTTGAATAATGGCTTTTAAAATACCAACCGCACTTGCTTTAAATTTGAAATTATGAAAAAACTAATTCTCTTTTTTCTTTTCATCTCATTTTTAGGTTTTGCGCAATCAAAAAAATCACAGATTGCAGAAATCAAAAAATTTCAGGAAGAGCTGAATTCCGAATACAGAAATCCAAAAGAAACGCCGCTTCGTGGCGATAATTTCACCAATTTTAAAGAACATCCGTTTTTCCCAATCAATCTGAAATACCGGGTAAAAGCAAAACTGGTGAAAACAGAAAACCCGAAGCCTTTTGAGATCCAAACTTCTTCCGGAAAAACAAAAACCTATCAAGAATACGGGAAAGCAACTTTTCGTATTTTCGGAAAACCTTATACTTTAACCTTGTATCAAAGCTTAAGTTTGTTGCAAAATCCCGATTATCAGAATTATCTTTTTCTTCCGTTTCGGGACGATACCAATGGCAAAGAAACCTATGGCGGCGGAAAATATATGGATCTGAAAATTCAGGAAGGAAACAAAATTATTCTGGATTTTAACAAATCCTATCAGCCGTTTTGTGCTTATAACGCCTATGATTACAGCTGTCCGATTGTTCCGGAAGAGAATAGTTTGCCGATAAGAATTGAAGCCGGTGTAAAGTATGATGACATTTACCATCATTAATTGTATGATACATCTGCAAAATTTCAAATCCGGAGATTTGCCTTTTCTGAATTATGAATTGGACGAAATTCAGGCGGGTTTCACTTCTTCCGCAGATTCGGCTTTACAAAAAATTAAGGAAAGAAATGACAAGGGAGATTTTGAGGCTTTTCCGGTTACCATTTTTATGAAAGAAATTCCAGTCGGATTTTTCGTTTTGGATTTCGGGAATGACAGATTAGAACTTACCGAAAATCCTAAAAGTGTTTTGTTGCGTTCGCTTTCTATAAATCCAAAATTTCAAGGAAAAGGAATCGGAACAATTTCAATGAAAAACATTCCGGAATTTATAGAAAATTACTTCCCGGAAAAAGCAATCGAAGAAATCGTTCTTGCTGTAAACAACAAAAACACCGGAGCTTATAAAACTTATTTGAAAGCGGGATATAAAGATTTCGGAAAAACCAGACCTTGGAAAAATGGCTTCCAGCATTTTCTTTCTTTAAAAATTTAAGAAAACTTTAATTCTTTTTCTGTACGGTTTCCGCAAATGTTCTCCTAAATTTGAGATAAAAATCATACAGAATGGAAATTTCCTTACAAAACCAAGTCGCTATTATTACAGGTTCTTCCAGCGGAATCGGAGCCGGAATTGCAAAATCAATGGCAGCTTCAGGAGCTACCGTTGTTGTGAATTATCCATTTGAAGGAGCTTTGGAACAGGCAAATTTGGTTTTAAAGGAGATTGCTGAAGCAGGCGGAAAAGGAATGATTTACCAATGCGATGTTTCCAAAGAAGACCAGGTTATAAAGATGTTTCAGGATATAGTTGCACAATTTGGGACGGTAGATATTCTGGTGAACAATGCTGGAATCCAGAAAGATGCAAAATTTACGGAAATGACTTTAGACCAATGGAACGCTGTAATTGGAGTTAATCTTACCGGACAATTTCTCTGTGCCCGCGAAGCGATTAAAGAATTTCTCCGGCGCGGGATTGATGAAACCAAATCCATTTCTTGCGGAAAAATCATCCATATTTCTTCCGTTCACGAAATTATTCCGTGGGCAGGACACGCCAATTATGCTTCCAGCAAAGGCGCCATCCGGATGCTGATGCAAACCTTGGCGCAGGAATACGGTGCCGATAAAATCCGTGTCAATTCTATTTGTCCGGGCGCAATCCAAACTCCCATTAATACCAACGCTTGGAACACTTCAGAAGCCCTGAATTCACTTCTTACATTAATTCCGTACAACAGAATCGGGCAGCCACAGGATATTGGCAATCTCGCCGTTTTCCTTGCAAGCGACGCATCTGATTATATTACCGGGACAAGTATTTTTATCGATGGCGGAATGACAACTTTTGAAAGTTTTTCTACCGGAGGATAAATTTTTTTTGGCGCACATTTCCGGCTCTCACTACTCGCTTTTCCGACGGTTTCGAAGAAACCGTCGGAAAGAGCTCAAACAGACCGTTCGATCCGGGGCGCATTTGGCTGTTTCATTCAAATATATTTCATCAAAAATAATGGTAATGAATATCGAAAAACAAAGACTTTCCGACCTTTCCTGGAAAAAATGGGGACCTTACGTCAGCAATCGGGAATGGGGTTTGGTACGCGAAGATTACAGCGCCAATGGCGACGCCTGGAATTATACCAACCACGACACTGCCGAAGCCAAAACATATCGTTGGGGCGAAGAAGGAATTTGCGGCATTTGCGACGATATGCAGAAGCTTGTATTCTCCGTAGGATTCTGGAATAGGAAAGACAAAATGGTGAAAGAACGGTTTTTCGGTTTAACAAACGCACAGGGAAACCATGGCGAAGATGTGAAGGAATATTACTATTATCTAGATTCCACACCTACGCATTCGTATATGAAAATGCTGTACAAATATCCACAAAACGCATTTCCGTACGAAGAACTTATTCAGAAAAATGCAAACCTCGGAAAGAATAATCCGGAATTTGAACTGATCGACACCGGGATTTTTGACCAGAACGAGTATTTCGATCTGTTTATTGAATATGCCAAAGAAAGCCAGAATGATATTTTGATAAAACTTACGGTGGTAAACAAATCAAAACTTTCCGCACCGTTAATTATTTTACCTACAATCTGGTTTAGAAATACCTGGAATTGGGGATATGACGATTATAAACCCAATTTGTTTTCCGAAAATCCTGAACAGATAAAAATAGAACACCGCGAACTTGAAATTAAAAATCTATACGTTGAACATTCAGAAAAAGCTTTATTTTGTGATAACGAAACCAATAATTTCAAGCTTTATAAATCTCCTAATTTTGGACATTTCTGTAAAGATGGGATTAATGATTTTATCATCAGCGGAAATCCTGCGTCCATCAATCCCAAAAATTCCGGAACCAAAGCTTCCTTTTTTATTGAAGAAGAATTTCAGCTTTTCGAGACCAAAGTTTTTAAATTCAGATTAACCGATAAAGATTTGGAAGATCCTTTTGCCAATTTCGATAAAATATTTTCTGAACGCATTGCAGAAGCGGATGCATTTTACAAAGAAATCCAGAAAGAAATAAAAACTGAGGACGAAAAATATGTTCAACGACAGGCTTTCGCAGGAATGCTTTGGAACAAAATGTTTTATCATTACAATGTCGAAAAATGGCTGAAAGGCGATCCGGCACAGGTAAAGCCACCAAAATCAAGAGAGAAAATCAGAAATTATGAATGGAAAAATCTCGACAACCGACATATTATTTCCATGCCCGATAAATGGGAATATCCTTGGTACGCAACTTGGGATCTCGCATTTCATACACTCAGTTTTGCACTCATCGATCCGGATTTTGCAAAACAACAACTGAAGCTTTTTACCTACGAATGGTTTATGCACCCAAACGGTCAGCTTCCTGCATACGAATGGAACTTTAGTGATGTAAATCCGCCGGTTCACGCTTGGGCGGTTTTCCGGGTTTTTAAAATTGATGAACATCTTAACCAAAAACCTGATCTCGAATTTTTGGAAGTCGTTTTTCAGAAACTTCTCCTGAATTTTACGTGGTGGGTGAATAAAAAAGACAACAATGGAAATAATATTTTTGAAGGCGGATTTCTGGGACTCGACAACATTGGGGTTTTTGACCGGAGTGATGTTCTGCCGAACGGAGAACAGCTGGAGCAGGCAGATGGAACCAGTTGGATGGCAATGTACGCACTGAATATGATGCGCATCGCTTTGGAACTTGCCCAGTATAATAAAGTTTATGAAGAACTTGCCAGCAAATTTTTTGAACATTTCTTGCAGATTGCCGATTCGCTTGATAATATGGGCGACGAAAACTTCAGCCTTTGGGATGATGAAGACGAATTTTTTTATGACGCACTCACCTCAAAAGACGGAACACATATGTATCTACGGATGCGGACAATTGTGGGGCTGATTCCGATGTTTGCAGTAGAAGTAATCGATAATGAAATGATTGAAAATATGCCTGTTTTCAGGGAAAGAATGAACTGGATTATGGAAAATAAACCCCAGCTTGCCGCCCTTGTTTCCCATTGGGAAATAAAAGGAGAAAACTCCAAGCATCTGCTTTCCCTGCTGCGCGGACACCGGTTGAAAAGATTGCTTCACAGAATGCTGAATCCAGAAGAATTCCTAAGCGACTTCGGAGTTCGTGCTTTATCCAAAGAATATGAAAAAAATCCTTTCACCCTGAATCTTAACGGTATGGATTATTCCGTGAAATATACACCCGCGGAAAGCGACAGCGGACTTTTTGGGGGAAATTCCAATTGGCGTGGACCCATTTGGTTTCCCATCAATTTTCTGATTATTGAAAGCTTACAGCGTTTTTTCTTCTATTACAGCCCCGATTTTTTAGTGGAATATCCTACAGGAAGCGGAAATTTTTCTAATCTTGATGAAATTGCAAATGGTCTGGAACAGCGCCTCAGTAATATTTTTCTGAAAGATAAAAACGGAAAACGCCCGTTCAATAATCAGTATCCAAGGTTTCAGGAAGATCCGGATTTCAAGGATTATATTTTGTTCTACGAATATTTCCACGGAGATAACGGACGTGGAGTAGGAGCATCGCACCAAACGGGCTGGACCGGACTGATTGCAAAAATCCTGCAGCCAAGATTTTCAAAATAAATGGAATAAGCTATACTCTCGCCAAAAATTCTTCAAATGCAGGAACTACGGAAACAGTTCCGTCGTTTTCTATTTTGTCGAGCTTCAGAAATTCGATCTGGTTGACAGAAGTTTCATCAAAAGGTTTTTGTACTCGCACATAATTTTCGGTAAAGCCGAACATCATTCCGTTTTTGTTTTCGTGCTCCCAAAGTACGGGAAGTGTTTTGCCAAGCTGCGTTTGGTAAAATGCCATTTTCTTTTTCTCGGAAAGGATGCGAAGCATTTTGTTACGCTTTTTACGTTCCGGGATCGGAACAATTCCTTCCATTTCGGCAGCTTCTGTATTTTCTCTTTCGGAATAGGTGAAAACGTGCAGATACGAAATCGGAAGTGAATTCAAATACTGATACGTTTCCAAAAATTTTTCTTCGGTTTCGCCCGGAAATCCAACGATAACATCCACACCAATTGCAGCATCGGGCATCACTTCACGTATTTTTGAAATTCTTTCGGAATAAAGTTTCGTGAGGTAACGGCGTTTCATTTTCTTTAGCAGATCATCGCTTCCGCTTTGCAACGGAATGTGAAAATGCGGAACAAAACTTTTGCTTTTTGAAACCAGCTCAATGCTTTCGTCTTTCAATAAATTCGGTTCTATGGAAGAAATCCGGATTCGCTCAATTCCTTCTACTTTGTCCAGTTCTTTTATCAGATCCAAAAACGTGTGTTCGTGCTTTTTGTTACCGAATTCGCCTTTGCCATAATCACCGATATTAACGCCGGTTAAAACAATTTCTTTGATCCCTTTTTCTGCAATTTCTTTAGCATTTTTAATGACATTTTCAATGGTATCGGAACGCGAAATTCCGCGAGCCAAAGGAATCGTGCAATACGTGCATTTGTAATCGCAGCCATCCTGAACTTTCAGAAATGCTCTGGTTCTGTCACCAATGGAATAGCTTCCGATGAAAAAATCGGCTTCATCAATTTCGCAGGAATGTATAATTCCCTGATTTTCAGATTTCTGTAAATCATCCAGATAACTCAGAATATTGAATTTTTCTTTAGCTCCCAAAACCAGATCTACGCCTTCGATTTCCGAAATTTCTTCGGGTTTCAGTTGTGCGTAACAACCGAGAATCACCACCAAACCATCAGGATTGGCTTTCATTGCGCGTTTTACATGAAGCTTGCATTCCCGGTCTGCATTTTCTGTCACCGAACAGGTGTTGATAACGTACACATTTGCTTTATCATCGAAGTTTACTTTTTTGTAACCGGCATTGGTTAATTGTCGGGCAATAGTGGAAGTTTCGGCAAAGTTGAGTTTGCAGCCAAGCGTATGATATGCAGCGGTTTTAGACAATTTTTTTGAAAAATTTTTGAGGATGCAAATTTAAGGAAAATTTTGTTGATGTGGTAATGAGATTTTCAGATAATGAAATGTCACACCTTCGGTGTTCGTTCAATGAAAGTACATTTCTTACTGTTACATAATGATCACTATTGAAGTTTTTCAATTCTGAAGCAATGAAATTTTTATAAAATAATGAATGAGTGGAAGAAAGGAACGCCGAAGGCGTGACATAATCATTTTATGGAAAAATAATTTCACGCCTTCGGCGTTCATTTTTTCAACGATATTCTGGTTATAATAATTTCACCGCTTCGCGGTTCCCCAAATCATTTGGAATTGACTATCCATTCAAAAAATCTTCAGAGAATATTTTGCTTGATCACTTTGGAAATAGCTTTATTCATAGAATCATTCCATTGAAAATTGAAAAAGTAAGCGTTAAAAAAAATGAAATTAATCGAAAAAATTTATTCCGTTTTATACTCGTCCCGAACTTCATCGCTGTTAGCAAAACAAACAGGTGACGAATTCTGAGTGGTGTTCCCGCTTTTCTCCGTCATCATTTTATTGAATTCCGAAGATTTGTTTTTAGCAATAGATAGCGTTTTCCAATCGCCGTTTTTCAGCATTTTTGCGATGTAAATAATTTGCCCGATATGATAAGGATAATGGGCGAGTTGTCGTAAAACCGCATCCAGAACGGAATGTGGTTCGTTTCGGATGTAAATGGTATAACTGATGTTTTCTTCAGAAATCTGCTCCAATGCTTCGAGCAGGCATTTCCAGCCTTTTTCCCAATATTCCAGAACTTTGGCTTTTGTTCTGAACGTATTCACAAATTCCGAATCACGGTTTCTCCATCCTTTTTCGCCGTCTTCCTGCAAAAAATTGGTCCATCTCGAAAGCATATTTCCGGCGATGTGTTTCACAATTACTGCAACAGAATTGCTTTCTTCATTATATTGCCAGAATATTTCTTCCTCCGAAAGCTGTACAAAAGTTTTATCGCCAAGTTCTTTATAATAAAGGAATCGTTTGATTAAAAGATCTTTCATGATAATGGTTTAAAGGTTTAAAGTTCGAGGTTCTAACAAATTTACTTAATATTTGTGAGGTTTCCGCAAAGATTTTCGAGGTGAAATATTTTATGAAAAGGCGACTGGATCTGTTTAAGGTTTTCTTTGTTCTGGATAAAGGTATAGCGCGATGCAAGAGAATTCATATCCGAGACAATTACCAGCCAGCATTCATCTACATTGCGGTCGTAGTACGGATATTTTTCATTTTTTTTGTGGATCAGCTCGATGATTTTTTCTGATGAAAGCCCGTCGAAAAGGTTAAGTGTATAATCGTGGGTGATGAAAACATTGCGCCGGTGCGGCGATTTTCGGATTTTTTTTACAAAACCGAAAGGCTTTTTTCGGATTACGGATTTCTGGATGCTGCGGATTATTTCTTCCCTTTTTTCCTGAAGATCCTGCAAAGTTACGTTCCGGAATTCCAAAAAATAAACACCACGAAATTTCGCAGTGTTTTCTTCTTCCAAAATAATTTCTGTTTCTCTGAAAATTTTATTCAAAATACATTCTATCTTTTTTATTTCCAGATGATTAATGACTTCTGTAAGCTCGATACCGATGGTTTTTTCACCTATTTTAGCGATAAAATCAGGACTTTCACAAACCAGATTCTGAAACTCTATATTCGGAAAATGATGAAGAAAGGAATTGAGCAGAAGGATCTCGGATTTTTTCTTGTATTTTTCTCTTTCGTGAAGCTCGGAACTATCAATCTGGCGGTGATATTTCTCTATCGGCTTTTTGATCAAATGCCGGTTGAGGTAATATAGTGAAAGATTTTTCACCAAATCTTCATCGGAAAAATATTTTCTCATAGCTGAAAGATTTGATTATCAAAAAATTATAAGATAAATGTAATGAAAAAAATGGATCTGACAAATTTTTTATCAAATGTAACAGTTTGTTAATCAGCCAATCTTAAAATATAGAAAAGCTACTTTTACTTTACCACATTTCCCATATAAAAAAGTCCCAGACATTTTTGATTTTCTTCTGTTTTCAATGCGTTTTTCAGATGGTCAACCAGTTTTGGAGAACTCCAGTAACAGCCAATTCTGTGGGCAGTACAAGTGAGATACATATTCTGGACGGCCATTGCTGTTGCAGCAATTTCTTCCCAATCCGGGACAAGTCCGCTGAATTCGCAAACGATGGTGATAATGGTATCGGCTTTTGTGGCTTTAAAAAGGATGTCATCGTATTTTTTCTGCAAAAACTGAAATTCGGGAGTTATTTCTTTGTAAATGTTTTGCAGTTCTTTTCCCAAAGCAATTTTTTCTTCGCCACGAAATACTTTAAATCTCCAGGGTTTGGTTCGTTTATGATTCGGAGCAAGAACCGCGGCGCTCAATACTTCATCAATTACGGATTCCGGGATTTCGGTATCGGTATAATCTTTTGGGAAGATGCTGCGGCGCTCTTCGATGATATGTTTTAAAATTTTTGCGTTATCCATTGGGTAAAATTACATCTTTTATCTTAAACCACCCCGTCAAAATTTTCTTTCTGAAAATTTTGCCACCCCTCCAAAGGAGGGGAATTCAGAGTACCTTTTCGATTTTTTGGTGGATGCGGTTGAGCACAAATTCGTCTCCTGCTTTTTTTCCTGCCATTATTTGCGCCATCGGACTTTCGGGAGAAATGGCATAAAAGCGGATGTTTTTATAGAAAAATTCGCCCATAGAAACAGAAATGTAAAACCGTGCTTTATTGGTCATTACCAAAGAGCCGAGTTGCACAATATTTGCCGGAGATTTCGGGATTTTGCGGATTTTTTGCTGCATTTCTTTCAGGCTTGCCATCTGCTTGTCGAGGTGATAGATTTCTTCCTGAATTTCTTCCCGGATGCTGTCGTATTTTGATGTTTTTTTGATATCACGGCTTGCTTCCAAAGTGAAGTTCAGATAAAAATCCAGTGTTTTTATCTTACCGTTGATCAAATCATTCACATAATCAAATATTTCTGTTTTGGTATAGGTTACATTCTGCTTCATATTTTTCCCTTTTTCTGTTACAATTATACAGAAATCCCGCCATATCGTATAAAACTTCCTACAACTAAAAAGGCAATACCCAAAACAGTAACCGAAATAATGTGGAAAGCCATTAATGGAAGTGTTTTGGGTGATAATTTCGGCAAAACAAAAATATTGGCGCTCAGCGCAAACAGAACAGTGGTGAAAAGAAGAATAAACTTTAATGAAATGGCAGTTTCCAGCGGATTTTCAAAATGAAACCAGTTTTGCATTTTTATCCCGAACTGATACGACATCCAAATGCCGGAAATCACCATCACTAATAACGCAGGCAGTCCTATTTTTTCGTATTTCTTTTCAAAGTTCAGAAGAGTTTCGGGAGATTTTTTTCGCAGAACTTCCGGCAGTATTCCCAATGCAAGCACCAAATGTCCGCCTACCCAAATGCAGGCTCCCAAAAGATGAAATACTAAAAGCAAATGATGGGGCATTGTTCTGTTTTTTATATTCAAAAATACAAATTTCAAATGGATTGGATTGTTGGGATTTCTACCGATTTTTAATTTTAAAAGTGCTACATTTGGATTAAACTTTACTATTATGAAATTAATCTTACGCCTCCTTATTACTGCCGCAGTTGCATTCTTTCTGGCAAAATATCTGAATATCGGAGTGCACATTAGCGATTTTACTTCCGCACTTATTTTTGCTATTATTCTGGGAATCCTGAACACTTTCCTCAAACCTGTCCTCAAGTTTATCGGGCTTCCGCTTACCATTATCACGCTTGGTTTTTTTGCACTTGTTATCAATACAGCCGTAATCCTTTTATCGGCGAAATTAGTTAGCGGAATCCAGTTCGACGGGTTTTGGTGGGCTATGCTTTTTGGGATTATTCTCTCTTTCCTCACTTCGCTGCTCAACGGAATTTTCCTTTCAGACGAAGATTAATTTTTTTTTATGAATTGATAAAGTTTAATCACAACTTACTTTATAAAATAAATACCAAACAACCAGAATTTCCTACCTTTGAAATTCTCTGAAAATTCAATTTTTATGAAATTAAAATACAGTTTGCTCGCAATGGCAGCACCTTTTTTGATGAAAGCACAAAATGTGATGACCCCGGAAATGCTTTGGACACTTAACAAATTTTCCGTTTCTGCCGTTTCTCCTGATCAGAATTCCTTGGTTTACAACGTAGGAAAAGTAGATTTGAAAACCGAAAAAACAAAATCCAAAAAATATGTTCTTGATCTGAAAAATAATGCAGCATCAGAAATTGATTTAGGAAAAAAATCATTGATTCAGTGGGATTCCAACGGAATGTATGCGCAGGAAAACGATAAAATTTACCTTTCAAAAGACAACGGGAAGACCTGGACAGAATTTTATGTTTTGGGCGATGCCGATAATATCCGAATTTCGCCGGACGGAAAGAAAGTTGCTTTCAGCAAGCAGGTTTTGGTAGAGAAAAATTTAGGAAAAGACAAATATTCCGATACCCCGAAAACCACTGCACAAATATATACAGATCTTAATCACCGTCATTGGGATTATTATAATGAAGGGAAATACAACCACGTTTTTGTAGCCAATGTTTCCGAAAAAGCAGAAAATGCAAAAGATCTGCTGGAAGGGAAAACCTGGGATTCGCCACAAAGACCTTTTGGCGGAAGCGAAGATTTTATATGGAGTCCCGATTCATCAAAATTGCTGTATGTAACCAAATCTTTAAGCGGTGCAGAATATGCAAAATCCACCAATACCGATATTTTCGCTTACGATCTGGCAACAGGAAAAACCGAAAATCTCACCGAAAGTAATAAAGGTTATGATGTGAATCCCGCTTTTAGTCCGGATGGAAAATTCCTGAGTTGGACAAGTATGGAAAGAGACGGCTACGAAGCAGATAAAAATGATATCAAAATTATGGATTGGAAATCCCGGAAAACCACCAATCTTACAAAAAACTGGGACGAAAGTGCAGCAGCACCTTTCTGGAGCCAGGATTCCAAAATGCTTTATTTTTCTACCGCTTTTCGGGGAACGCAACAGCTTTTTTCCGTAGATCCGAAAACCTCTAAAGTTCAGCAAGTTACAAAAGGTGACTTTGATGTGAACGATATTATTGAGATGCAGGGAAATACACTTTTTGTAACAAGAACCGATATCAACCATAATGCGGATTTGTTTTCCGTAAATCTGAAAAACGGAGAAATGAAGCAGCTAACAGAAGTGAACAAAGATAATTATGCGAAAATAACTCCCGGAAAATCCGAACTGAAAATGGTGAAAACCACCGATGGAAAAGAAATGGGAGTATGGTTTCATTATCCGCCGAATTTCGATCCGAACAAAAAATATCCTACGCTTCTATATTGTCAGGGCGGTCCACAATCCGGTCTCACACAGTTTTTCTCTGTTCGTTGGAATTTTGCTTTAATGGCAGCAAACGGTTACATCGTAGTAGCACCAAACCGTCGCGGAATGCCGGGTTGGGGCGTAAAATGGAACGAAGATATTTCCAGAGATTGGGGCGGACAGCCGATGAAAGATTATTTGGCAGCCGCAGATTTTGCAAAAACTTTACCCTATGTAGATGGCGACAGAATGGGCGCTGTTGGTGCAAGTTATGGAGGTTACAGCGTTTTTATGTTGGCAGGAATTCATAACAACCGTTTCAAAACATTCATTGCGCACGACGGATTGTTCGATATGAAATCCTGGGCTTTAACAACAGAAGAATTGTGGTTTGCAAATTGGGACATCGGTTCACCTTTTGAAAACCCGCTTCCGAAAGCCTATACAGAATTTAATCCTTCCAATTTTGTTGAAAAATGGAATAAGCCGATTATGATTGTACAAGGTGGGATTGATTATCGTGTTCCGTATGAGCAAGGGCAGGAAGCTTTTCAGGCAGCAAAACTGCGAGGTCTGAAAACAAAATTCCTTTATTTCCCGAACGAAAACCACTGGGTATTGCATCCGCAAAACGGTTTGGTTTGGCAAAGAGAATTTTTTGACTGGCTGAAAGAAACATTATAATCAGTTTAAGTACAATTTTTTTTGATTGTGTTTCAACTCCCAAGGAGTGAAATTATTAAAGAGATATAAAATGTAATCGTGTATTTAAAAATAATTAAAAAAGCAGGATCTCAGATTCTGCTTTTTTATATAATAATTGTTGTGTATTTCTTGAAAAAAATGCAGATCAACAACGACTCTCCATATTCAGAATACAGATTTCTACTTTTGTGAAATTCCGTTTATAAGGTGGAGAAAAACAAAAAGGTTTTATATTTTTGTTGATGATGAACGAAAGAATTTCTTCTTTTCCGCCCATAATTTCCGAAAACTCTAAAATCCTGATTTTAGGCTCAGTTCCGGGTATCCGGTCTTTGCAGATGCAGCAATATTATGCACATCCACAAAATGGATTTTGGAAAATATTATTTATCCTTTTTAATCAAGAATTCTCTGCTGATTATTCCGAAAGGTAAAAACTCCTGAAAAATAACAAAATCGCACTTTGGGATGTCATCGGTTCCTGTGAACGAAAAGGAAGTCTGGATTCTGAAATCCGGAACGAGGATGGCAACCAGATTGCAGAATTACTTCAGAAGTTTCCGAATATAAATGCGATTTTCTGTAACGGACAAAAATCGTTCAAAAACCTGAAAAAAATGATGGGAAAAGAAACCGAAATTCCGGTTTTTGTTTTGCCTTCAACCAGTCCGCTCCATACCATTCCTTTAGAGAAAAAATTAACCGAATGGCAAAAACTAAAATCATTTTTAGGGTAACATAAAATATATTTTCAGGAATTTCAAAATTCATAGTAATCATTTTGTTTTCGGATGAAAAAATCCCTTCCAGAAAAGTATTTTCATCATTATCCAATAAAAACTTGACAAACGGGTTCGGAATATCGTATCTTTGCACCTCGCAAATTTTTAAACCGTAATTTAAAAAATTTTTAATGAAAACATCTGATTTTAATTTCGATCTGCCGGAAGAATTATTGGCAGAACATCCTTCCGAACACCGCGATGAAGCAAGATTAATGGTGCTAGACCGCAAAACAGAAACTATTGAGCACAAGCTTTTCAAAGATGTAGTGGATTATTTTGATGAAAAAGATTTGTTCATCTTCAACAATACCAAAGTTTTCCCGGCTCGTCTTTACGGAAATAAAGAAAAAACCGGAGCCAAAATTGAGGTTTTCCTTTTGAGAGAACTGGACAAGGAAACCAGAGTTTGGGATGTACTGGTAGATCCTGCAAGAAAAATCCGAATCGGGAACAAGCTGTTTTTCACAGAAGATGAATCTTTGGTTGCGGAAGTAATCGACAATACCACTTCCAGAGGAAGAACATTGAGGTTTTTGTACGACGGATCATACGAAGAATTTCGTGCAAAGCTAAAAGAACTTGGGGAAACTCCGCTTCCGAAATACATCAAAAGAGAAGTAGAACCGGAAGATTCGGAACGCTACCAAACGATTTATGCAAAAATAGAAGGTGCGGTTGCTGCACCAACTGCAGGATTACACTTCTCCAAACATCTGATGAAAAGGATGGAGATCAAAGGAATTGATTTTGCTGAAATCACACTTCACGTTGGATTGGGAACTTTCAACCCGATTGAAGTGGAAGATCTTTCAAAACATAAAATGGAATCCGAAGAAGTGATTATCGATGAGAAAAATGCTGCTATTATTAATGCTGCAGTTGAGGAAAAAAGAAGAGTTTGCGCTGTAGGAACAACTACAATGCGGGCTTTGGAAACGTCGGTTTCTTCGAACAAAAAAATCGGGCCATTTCAGGGTTGGACCAATAAATTTATTTATCCGCCTCACGATTTTGGTGTTGCCAATGCGATGATTACCAATTTCCATACTCCGAAATCTACTTTGATAATGATGATTGCAGCGTTTGCTGGAAAAGACTTTGTGATGCATGCATACGAAGAAGCCATTAAAGAAAAGTATAAATTCTATTCTTACGGAGATGCAATGCTGATCCTGTAAATTTATTCGATACTGAAAAAACGGTGCTAAATAATTTTAGCACCGTTTTTATTTTATTGCCGAGAAAGCAGTTTATTGCTCCGTTCTGTTTTCGCGTTTTTTCCCGAAGAAAAATTTAAAAATCACAGGAAGCGTGGTTACCAAAACAATGGTGATGATGATGTACTCTAATTTGGATTTCAGATCAATCCCGAATTCATCACGGAAAAGCTTATCCAGATAATGTCCGGCATATACCAAACTGAAAGACCAAAGAACGGCACCGATAATGTTATCCTTCAGGAATTTCTTTTTATCCATATCCACAATTCCGGCAACAATAGGAACAAAAGTTCTCACAACCGGAAGAAATCTCGCCATAATTACGGCTAAAGATCCGTGATCTTCAAAAAAATCGTGCGCCTGAAAAAGATATTTTTTCTTGAAAAGAAAAGTATCTTCCTTTTTATAAAGCGCAGGTCCTGCTTTTCTGCCAAAAAAATATCCTACTTCGTTCCCGATAATTGCAGCAAGTGAAATGCAGAATGCAAGGATAGAAGTATCCACAAAATCACTTCCGAAAGAGCCGAAAGTTTCATTGATGATTTCCGTAGCGTAAATCCCGGAAATAAAGAGCAGACTGTCACCCGGAAGGAAAAATCCTACAAACAGGCCGGTTTCCGCAAAAATAATGAATAAGATGAGCCAAAAACCGCCCAGTTTTATGTAAAATTCAGGATTTAATAAATCCTTCCAGCTTTCAAAATGATCCATTCAGTATATTGTATAACTTTTACAAAAATAACTTAATAAAATTTGAAATGAAATTTATTAAGAACTTTTAACTTTTAATTTTTAAAGATCGATATCATCTTCCGAAACCGCCGTTCCATCCGCCATTAAATACGCTTTCAGAAAAGGCGTGAGATTTCCGTTCATTACACCATCTACATCAGAAGTCTCAAAACTGCTTCTTACATCTTTCACCAGTTTGTAAGGATGCATCACGTAGTTCCGGATTTGGCTTCCCCATTCAATTTTCATTTTATTGGCTTCAATTTCGTTTCGGGCTTTCATCCGTTCTTCCAGCTCTATTTCATATAATCGGGAACGTAATAGCTGCATTGCTTTTTCTTTGTTCTGAAGCTGGGACCGCGATTCGGAATTTTCAATAATAATTCCGGTTGGTGCGTGCCGAAGCCGAACTGCGGTTTCCACCTTGTTCACGTTTTGTCCTCCTGCTCCGGAGCTTCGCATGGTTTCAAAAGAAATATCTGCCGGATTGATATTGATTTCTATGGTATCATCTACCAACGGATACACGTAAACCGAAACAAAACTGGTATGTCTTTTCGCATTGGAATCAAAAGGTGAAATCCTCACCAATCGGTGAACACCGTTTTCGCCTTTCAGATAACCGAAAGCGTATTCTCCGTCAATTTCCAGCGTTACGGTTTTCACACCGGCAACATCACCTTCCTGAAAATTCAGCTCACGGATTTTGTAGCCTTGCTTTTCCGCCCACATCGTGTACATCCGCATCAGCATCGATGCCCAATCGCAACTTTCTGTTCCGCCAGCTCCGGCAGTAATTTGCAGAACGGCAGAAAGTTCGTCGCCTTCATTGGAAAGCATATTTTTGAACTCCAGATCTTCAATTTTTTCTACCAATTCAGGAAAACCTTCATCCAATTCTTTTTCAGAATCTGGATCTTCCTTTGCGAATTCCTGCAAGACCTGCAAATCTTCAAACTGGGAATATATTTCCTGATAATCTTCTACCCATTTTTTTTTGGAACGCAACTGCTTCAGGAAAACTTCGGCTTCTTTCGGATTGTCCCAAAATTCGGGAGCAGCAGTTTTCTCATCATCGTTGGCGATTTCGATTTTCTTTTTTTCGATTTGTAGGTATTTATGAAGGTCTTCAATCCTGGATTGAATTTCTTTGAACTGTTCTTGTGCTATCACAATCTATTTTTTGATGAGCAAATTTACGCATTTTATTCAGAATTTTTTTTGGAGCTTTTTCCTGCTTTCCGTTTCAATTCCTCGTTCCATCGCTTTTACCATCGCATACTGCGGGATTTCCACTTCAATCAGGGCTATTTTCAGGAAAAAATAGATTATAGTAAAACCATTTCCACCACCATTTCCCCAATTTTCGGAGCCAGCGCAACACCCATTCCGGAAAGACGGACTGCGCAGAACTGCCGCTCAGAAAGTTGTTTTACAATCGGGGTTTTCTCATTTCCCATTGCCATAATTCCACTCCAGCGTTTTTCGATTTTGAAGTTTTGGTTGGGTAGAATTACGGATTTTAAAAATTCTTCCAGATGATTTTGCAAAAATTCTGTAGTGGAAAATTCTGAGGTTTCTTCTGTTTTGAAATCCCGGTTTCTTGCACCGCCCAACAAAACTCGGTTTCCAAGATTCCGGAAATAATAGAATCCTTCATCATAATGAAAGGTGCCTTTCAGTTTTAAATTTTCAATAGGTTCGGTTAAAAGAATCTGTCCGCGAGCCGGAATTATATTTTCATTTTCCAAAAACTTATTGCTAAAAGCATTGGTACAAAAAATCACTTTTTCGGAACGGACGGAAGTTTTATCAGAAAGCCGAACTTCGGTTTCATTTTCGGTTTCCAAAACCGATTGTACTTCGGACCCGAAAAGAAATTCGATTTGTAATTCGTAACATTTTTTCAGAAGCTGCATTATCAGCTTTCCGGAATGCAGGCTTCCTTCCAAAGGATTTTCAACTAAGAATCTGGAATTTTTCAACCCGAATTCTTTAATTTTTTCGTTGTTTAAAAAGTAGGTTTTCTCGGTTTTGGTTACGGATTTCAGATTTTTGTTCACTTCATCAATTTTCTGTAAAGGCTCTTCATTATTCAGAATTTCGTATCCTCCACAACAATCGAAATCAATTTCGGAATCGGGAAAATAGCTGCGGATTTTTTTCAATCCTTCAAAACGCTTTCTGACGAGATCCAAGGTTTTTTCCCAACCCATTTTCTCGGAATCGGAGATGATTTCTGTTAAACTTCCGAAGCAGGCAAAACCTGCATTTCTGGTAGAAGCACCAGTAGGGACAGGATTTCTTTCAATCACCAAAACCGATGTTTCAGGATTTTTTTCTTTTATGGAAATTGCAGTCCAAAGTCCGGTAAATCCTGAACCGATGATAATGATGTTTCTTTTCCTGTAAAAAGTTTCGGTTTCCCAAATACTGGTCATTTTCTATATTTTTGGGAAAAGTAAGAATTTAAATGCAAAAAAAAGATATATTAATCGCAATTGCATTTGCTTCTTTGTCGCCGTTTCAGCTCATTGTCCCAAAATGGTGAAAGTTTCAGAGCGATGTAGAAATCTGCGGCGTGCAAATGCCGGTGTTTGAAGAGCAGTGGAAATGCATTTTCGCTTCCTAAAATCAGCGGACCAATCCGCAGATATCCGCCAAACCGCAAATCTTTATATTCGTAAATGGATGCAGAAATTCCGCCACCGAAAACTTCTTTCTGGTAGTGATAGGAAATGGTGGAAACGTTGCTTCTTTTCAGGCTGTTTTCGAAAATGCGAATGCGCTGGATCCAATCGAAATTCAGATAATTATTTTCTTTGATCTCTTTGCTTGCATTGAAATGCAAACTGGTAGGAAGTCCTATTTTCAACTGGTTTCCCACTAAACTTTGATTGGGATTTCCGTATATTTTTTCGCTGATGAGCTGCATATATTTTTCCGGAGTTTTGAATTTATTATTTTTCATACTTTCAAATTCAAAAGTTGATCCTTTCAGATGATGTTGTGCTCCTTGAAAATTGATATATCCAAAATCCAGAAGGTTGAGTGCGATTTTGAAATTATATTTATGAGAGTTTTCATCCTTTTTCAAATACGCAATTCCGAAATCCAAACCAAAACCGCTTCCTTGCTTTTTAGCGGTATATTTTTCATTTTCAAAATCGTAGGAAGTGACATAAAAAGTGTCCACATCATAATCTGAAATTTCGGTGTGGAAGCTTTCATCTTCCTGCGGAATTCTACGCAAAATGGAGTTTTTTTTGTTGTTGATAAAAACGGCATCCAATCCCAATTCGTATTTCAGATTAGCACCAAAAATCCATTGGTTTTCTGTATTTTCCCCTAATCCTGTGGAAATATGCAATGCAATTTCTCCCCAGTTCATCACATTGGTTTTAAAAGGTTGCAGTAGATATGTTTCCGGAGGATCTGTGCCTGAATTTTCAAAACGGAGATAATTATCAATCCTGATTCCTGATGCCTGTGTTTGCAGCCGGGTAAAAATACCGAAAGTAAATTTCTTTTCCAGGATATTTTTTGTTAATGAAAAAGAAGGACCCATTATTTGCGAACTGACGTGGAAAGTTGCCGTATTTTTATTGAAATAATCCATTACATCAGAATCCGTTTCGCCCGAAATTCCTTTTTTGGGATTTGCAGTAGCTATTTCTGCTTTAGTAATTCCCAAAATGCTTTGTCTGGAAATATACAGATAATTGTTTTCTGCAAAAACATCTTCCGCAAAAAGATTGATATCGAAATTTTGTTCATTAAGATACGGTTGCGTTGGCGAAACAGGAGCAGCGCTAATCCCGCTAAAATGATCATTAGCAAAAGTAATAGGCTCTTGCGCTGAGATGGTTTTTACCAAAAAAACGAATAAAATGAGGAGCTGCTTCATCCCGATTTCAGAATATGGCTTTTTAAAATAACTTTAATTATAATCAATTTATTTTGTGGAAAATTTATTTTGATAACTTTCTTACTTTTGTATCCGTGAAAAATCTCGTAATTATTGGTCTTGTAATTCCGGAGCCGGCTTCTACAGCTGCGGGAAAAAGAATGATGCAGCTGATTGGTCTGTTTGAAGAAAAGGGTTATACGATTACTTTTCTCACTTCCTCAAAAAACACGGAATTTTCAGAAAAAATTGCATTCCAGGAAATCGAAATCAATAATGGAAGTTTTGATGAACTCATCAAAAAACTAAATCCTGATGTGGTGCTTTTTGACCGATATATTTCCGAAGAACAGTTTGGATGGCGCGTTTCGGAAAATTGTCCTGATGCATTGAAAATTTTGGATACAGAAGATCTTCATTTTTTACGGGAAGCACGCAGTAAAGCATTTCTGGAAAAGAGAAGTTTGCAGGAAGAAGATTTGATGGGTGATGTTTTCAAAAGAGAAATGGCTTCACTTTTAAGGTGCGATCTTTCACTGATTATTTCGGAATTTGAAATGAAATTACTCACCGAAAAATTCAGGATAGATCCGGAAATTCTATTTTATTTACCATTTTTATCAGATAGTAAAATTCCTTTTTCTAAAAAATTTAATGAAAGAAAAAACTTTGTAAGCATCGGAAATTTTCTTCATTATCCAAATTGGCAAACGGTTTTGGAACTGAAAAGAATCTGGAAAAACATACGGAAAGAACTTCCGGAAACCGAACTTCATATTTTTGGTGCATATGCTTCGGAAAAGGTCTATCAGCTGCACAATGAAAGGGAAGGTTTTCTGGTGAAAGGAAGAGCGGATTCTGTAGAAAATGTTTTTAACAATTACCGAATTCTGCTGGCTCCGATTCCGTTTGGTGCAGGTTTGAAGGGAAAACTTTTTGAAAGTATGCTTTTCGGGATTCCTAATATCACGACTTCTACAGGAGCAGAAGCGATGCACGGAAATCTGGATTGGAACGGCTTTGTAGAAGATAAAGATGATGATTTTATTGCAAAATCCGTTGCTCTTTACCAAGACCAAAATCTCTGGAAAACGGCTCAGCAAAACGGATATCAAATTTTGAAAACGATTTTTGACGAAAAGTTTTTTGTTCTTTCTTTTTTTGAAAAAATTTCTGCCGTTCAAAAGCAGCTGCATCTTCACCGAAACCGTAATTTTCTTGGACAGATTTTGCAGTACCATCATCTGAATTCTACAAAATATATGAGCCGATGGATTGAGGAGAAAAATAAAAATCAGCAGTGATTTTTGCTTTCTGCGATACAGCTGCTGGAAATGTATTCATAAAAATAATGCCGGCTTTAGCCGGCATTAGTAATAATAGAAAGTATCTGAAAAATTACATTTCGGTAACTCTTACATCTATCCTTCTGTTTTTTGCTTTACATTCATCGGTATGATTTTCCGGACAAACAGGAAACTGAGATCCGAAACCTTCAGTTTCAATTCTGTCTGCGGAAATTCCCGCTTCAATTAATTTCAGTTTTGCAGTTTGTGCTCTGAGACTCGATAATTTTTGATTGGCTTCTTCGCTTCCGGTATTATCGGTATATCCACCTAATTTTACTTTAAGATTAGGATAGGCAGTCATAATCTGCGCAAGATTCAGCAATTGTTCTGTAGATTCTGCTTTCAGATCGCTGCTTCCGGATTGGAAATAAAGATTCTCGATGGTGAACCAGTTGGTGTTGCTCAATAGTGATTTGTCATTATTTTTCACACCGTTGTAGAATTTCCAAAGCTGGCTTTCTTTTCCAAGTTTCGCAGCGCTTCCGTTTGAAAGCTGCACTTCCTCAATTTCGCCAATATTGTACACAAAATCTCCGTCAGAGTTCAGTTCACCTTTAATTATTTTTACATCGGTTGGCATTCCCAAATCGGCACCTTCAACTACTGCTGTTGCAGCTGCAACGCCAGTCAGAGCTTCAAGTTTTACTTTTCTGTTTTCCTCGATTTTATCTTTGTGCATTACCGCTAAAGTTGGTGCGATTACTAATGAAACGATGGACATCAGTTTGATTAAGATATTCATTGAAGGACCAGAAGTATCTTTAAACGGATCTCCAACAGTATCACCGGTAACAGAAGCTTTGTGCGGTTCTGAACCTTTGTAATGCGTTTCGCCATTGATATCTACTCCTTTTTCAAAAGATTTTTTTGCATTATCCCAAGCTCCACCAGCATTATTCTGGAACATTCCCATCAGAACACCGGAAACTGTTGCTCCGGCAAGAAATCCTCCCAAAACTTCAGGTCCGAAGATGAATCCCATCAAAAGAGGAGAAATAATCGCAATAGCACCAGGAAGCATCATTTTTCTGATGGAAGCATCCGTGGAAATTGCCACACATTTTTCGTATTCTGGTTTTCCTTTTCCTTCCAAGATTCCCGGGATTTCGCGGAACTGTCTTCTTACTTCTTCTACCATTGCCATTGCAGCTTGTCCAACAGCCGTAATCGCCAAAGATGAGAAAATAAAAGGAATCATAGCTCCGACAAATAATCCTGCCAAAACGTCAGCTCTGTAGATATCAATACCGTCGATTCCTGCAATTCCTACAAACGCAGCAAATAAAGCTAAAGCTGTTAGAGCTGCGGATGCAATTGCAAATCCTTTTCCTGTTGCCGCTGTTGTATTTCCTACTGCATCAAGGATATCGGTTTTTTCACGGACTTCTTTCGGAAGCTCACTCATTTCAGCTATTCCGCCTGCATTATCCGCAATTGGTCCAAAAGCGTCAATGGCTAACTGCATTGCTGTTGTTGCCATCATTCCGGCTGCTGCAATCGCAACTCCGTAAAGTCCTGCACAAAGGTAAGAACCGTAAATTCCTCCTGCCAAAACCAGAATCGGAAGTAAAGTAGATTCCATCCCGACAGAAAGTCCACCAATAATATTGGTTGCATGTCCGGTAGAAGATTGTCTTACAATACTGGAAACTGGGCGTTTTCCCATTGCGGTATAATATTCAGTAATGATACTCATTAATGTTCCTACAACCAATCCAACCATAATGGCTCCGAAAACACCTTGTTTTGTGAATTCGTGCCCTCGAAGAATCATTTTTTCCGGTAGAAGATAATTAACAAGGAAATAAGAGAAAATCGCCGTAATTACAATACTTCCCCAGTTTCCGAGGTTTAAAGCGTTCTGAACTGCTGATGTAGAATTTTCTGAATTGTCTTTAATTTTTACGAATAAAGTACCAATGATGGAGAAAATAATTCCTGTTCCTGCAATCAGCATTGGAAGAAGAATTGGCGCAAAACCACCGAAATTATCCGCAGAAATTGTTTCTCTCCCCAAAACCATCGTTGCCAGAACCGTTGCTACATAAGAACCGAACAGATCCGCTCCCATTCCGGCAACATCTCCTACATTATCTCCTACATTATCAGCGATTGTAGCAGGATTTCTCGGGTCGTCTTCCGGAATTCCGGCTTCCACTTTTCCTACTAAATCCGCTCCAACGTCGGCTGCTTTGGTATAAATCCCGCCTCCAACTCTGGCAAAAAGCGCTATAGATTCTGCTCCCAAAGAAAATCCTGTTAAGATTTCAATGGTTCTTTCCATTTCGTGAGAATCTACTGCGGAATCAGGTGCGAAAATCATTTTAATGATGAGGTACAAAGCACCTAATCCTAATACTGCTAAACCTGCAACTCCCATCCCCATAACGGAACCTCCGGTAAATGAAACTTTCAAGGCTTTTGAAAGAGAAGTTTTTGCAGCTTCAGCGGTTCTCACATTGGATTTTGTGGCGATCTTCATTCCGATAAATCCTGCCAATGCAGAGAAAATTGCTCCGACTACAAATGCAATCCCGATGCTCCAATGAGAATTGGCATTACTCATTCCCATTACTGCCAAAAGGATGGCAACTACAATTACGAAATACGTAAGAATCTTGTATTCCGCTTTCAGGAAAGCCATGGCTCCGTCTGCAATATGACCGCTGATTTCCTTCATTTTTTCGTTTCCGGCATCTTGCTTACTTACCCAGTTGCTTTGCAAAAAGGTGTAAAGCAATGCAATAACTCCGAAAATCGGTACTAACACAAATAAGTTCATAGTTTATACATTTTTTTAAACAGGGTTTAAATATAGTGAATATTCATTATATTTAAACAAAACAGAACTGTTCTAAATAAATAGTTTTTAAATTTTTTTCGTAAATCTCTGATTATTAAATGAAAAAAGCAGATGAAAATTTTTCATCTGCTATATATTTACTCGAAAAATGCAAGAGTATTATCCCCCGAATTTATCGGCGTAATCTTTCTGCGAAGCTTCGATTACTTTTTTGGCGTGCTCTGATCCGTAAACCTCGTGGATTCTGCATTTTGCAGGTTCATCCGGAAGATTTTTATAGGTAAGGAAATAGTGCATTAATCTTTTTACTTCTGCCTGTGGAAGCTCGGAAATATCCCGAAAATGTCCGAAAGCATGATCACCTTTCATTACTGCAACTATTTTATCATCGGCTTCACCTTTGTCAATCATTTTGAAACCGCCAATTGGGATGGCTTCCATCAGCATTCCGCCAGCGTGAATACTGTGCGAACTGAGAACGCAAATATCCAGAGGATCGTGATCACCTTGTGTAACATCATCTGCGCCACTTTCTATGGCAAGTTTTTTCACCCCTTCGTAGCAATAGGTTCTCGGGATAAAGCCGTAAAGAGCAGGAATAATGTTGGAAAACTGTTGCGGACGATCTACTTTCAGATATCCGGTTTCTTTGTCTATTTCATATTTTATGGTATCGGAAGGTACAATTTCCACAAAAACATTTACAACTTCGGGAGCACCTGTTCCGGCGGAAATTCCGTGCCAAGGATGTGCTTTAAAATTTGGTATCATTATATTTTTAAGTGTTATAATTGAGAATTAAAAGTTCTTTTTTCAGCTCTTCGATATTTTCTGAAACAAAATCGCCTTCGTGGATGTAATTCATCAGGAAAATGGTTTTGAAATCTTCGAGATCGGCGCTATTTCCTAATCCTTCGTAAGTGCTGTGCAGGATTTTTACCACTTTTTCTTTTGTGGAAATTACATTTTGCCAGTTCACTTTGCTCAGATATATTTGCTGTGAAGCGTTATATTCAAACTCTTCCTGGATACTTTTTTCAGTAAGGAAAAGAAATTCGTGAGGTGCCAGATTTTTATCGAATCTTGTGATCAAGTTGGCAGGTTTTATTCTTTCCAGAAAAAGCGTCATCCTTTCAAAAGCCTGGAACCGAAGGTCGTTTCCTGCTTTTATTCCGAGTATTTTCATTTCCTTTTTTTTCAGGGAAATGTAGGTGTACACAAACTGCCGCAGCAAAACCAAAAACGGGATTGCTATAATAATCGCAGCTGCGTACGGAAGATAGTCTGAAAAGTTTGCCATAATTTGAGGGTGCAAAATTACTAATAATTTGCTGTTTATAGAGCAGTAAAATTGCTTTTTTTATGATTAAAAAATTTTAACGAATTAAAGACGAAAATATAGTCTCAGCATTTTTGAGGCTTTCACTTCAATAAGCTGATAGGTGATGGTAGAAATAATTAAAGTAAGGACAATACAGATAATCTTATAAGCGAAAAGCGGAAGATATTGCGTAAGGAAATTTTCATTAAAATAAAGAAGCGTAAGCGGAACAATATGAACCAGATAAATGGAATAGGAAATTAATCCTAAAAAATAAACAGGTTTTGAGGATAAAATTTTCGATAAAAATGATTGCGGATTTGCAATAACAGAGGGCAGCAAAAGCGCAATGAGAACCAGAACAAGTATATCCAGCTTTTTGAAAAACAACATTACTACCAATAAAACCACTAAAATGATAAGATTAAATTTCTTTTCGGAACGATATAAATGATAACTGAAAATCCCCAGCAAATATCCCGCAAAACATCTGATAACAGCCGATGTTCCGAATGGAGTATTGAGGAATCCGCCACTGCTGTGGATGTTTTCCAAAACCAGACCTTTCTGCGAAAAAGTAATGGTCGGAAACAGATAAACAGCACAAAATAACAGAACGGAAACAGGAATCGTATATCTAATCCACTTCTGATTTTTTGTAAAAAACAATATGAAAAACGGAAATACAAAATACATTATAAACTCACAGGCAAGCGACCACGTAATATCCAGTGAATCCATAGCTCTGTACTGCTCCGAAAGAAAAATGAAAGTGAGCGAAATATAAAACACGAACAAATCCCAGTTGCCGGGATAAAGAAAAAGAAACGAAAAAAGAACCGTTACCGTAAGCAGCGGATAAATCCTTACAAATCTTTTCTTCATAAACCTTTTATAATCCGCAGCAGAAACGGTATTTTCAAAAGTTTTGTGATACGAAAAAAACAAAACAAAAGAACTGAGGATAAAAAAGAAATCTACTGCAAGATAACCGTTGGAGTTGAAATTGAGGAGCGTTTTCACCGCAAATCCGTCTGTTTCCATCGGTCGTCTTCCGAAATAGTGATGCAAAACAATCCAGAATGCCGCAATTCCCCGTAAACCTGTTAAAGATTTTATTTCTTTCGTTGTATTCATTGATGCCTGTCGCTGCATTTTTTTATTAATTCTTTCGATGCCGGACTAAGCACGCAATCTCAGCACTTTCCGTAAAAGCGCTTTTTTGGAATTGCTGTAATAGGAATAAGGTTTCATTTCCGGGCGGAAACCACGAAAAAATTCTTGGATATTAGGGATTTCGCCACCTTCGAAATCAAAAATTTTCTGATGTATATTTTTTTGGATTGCATCATCAATAAGTACGGAAGCGCCACTTATTTTCACAAATTCTGGTTCGTTGAAAGTTCCTAAAAGTGCAAGCGTTTTTTCTTCCTCGTACAAAGCAATAAGATTGGTGAGTTTTCCGTGATAAAAATAACCATTGAGTCTCAGAAAGCCGTTTTGATAAAATTTTTTGAAAATATTCAGGAATTCTGCATTATCATCAGGATTGTGGTCTGCACCGCGAATATTTTTCAGGATAAATTCTTCCGTGTCGACAATATCCAGATTATACCGGATTTCGGAATTTTCTTTGATTTCCGGTTCCTGGCGCAATTTCCGTTTTCTTTTTGGTGAATATTTCCGGTAAATTTCCTCGTAATTTCCGGGCATTATCAAAAAATTTTTCCGGGTTTTCAATGGTGATGAAAACGAGTTGCAATCGTTAAAACCATAATATCTTACGAAATAGTTTTTTTTCAAGAAAGCCAAAAAATCTTCATTAATTTCTCTGGAATCTTGTGCAGAAAAAACACCAAGCTGCTGACAAAGCTTCGGATTATACACGAGCCTGATCCCAAATTTTCGGGAACACGGAACCGGCATTACTGCTTCATAGTCCTTATATACAAGCAGTTCCCAATGTTTTCCAAAAGTGATGTCCAGAAAATTTTTCGTTGCAGAATATTTTCGCTGCGCCGAATTTTCCAGACATTGTGTGTATTTTTCAAAATCTATTTCGTGGTATTTCAGTTTTTTAATCATAATAAATTTTCATCTGCAAAGCTCAGGAACGTATTTTGTGCAATAATCAGGTGATCCAAAAGCTTGATATTAAGGAGATTGCCAGAATCTTTTATTTTTTTAGTGATGATAAGGTCAGCATTGCTCGGTTTCAAATTTCCGGAAGGATGGTTGTGGGCAATGATTATTCCGGTGGCAAAATGCTCCAGAGCGATTTTAAACAAAATTCTTACATCCACCAACGATTCGCTGATTCCGCCTTTTGTAAGCTGGGTTTTATGAATTACCTGATTGCTTTGGTTCAGAAAAACTGCCCAGAATTCTTCCGTCGGCAAGTCCGAAAGATACGGACTCAAAAGCCGGAAAACACTTTCTGAACCCGTGATTTTTACACGTTCCGGGATTTCTTGGGATGCTTTCCGGTTTCCGATTTCCAAAGCAGCCGCAATAGAAATCGCTTTGGCTTCACCTATTCCGTTGAATTTCATTAGATCTTTCAGCGAAAGTCTCGAAAGCGTATTCCAGTTATTTCCTGCGGAATCCAGAATTTTTCTTGCTAAATCTAAAGCCGATTCATTCCGGTTTCCACTTCCCATAATGATAGCGAGAAGCTCGGAATCCGAAAGTGAATTCCTGCCTTTCAGCAAAAATTTTTCTCTCGGTCTGTCGTCTTCTGCAAGGGATTTTATGGACATCGTTTTTTTATGAATAATGAATAATAAGTAATCGTTGGAGATTGATGATTCAAAAATATTAAAAAAAATGAGATCAGTAAAATGTAGTAAATATTTAGAGCTTGTTTTGGGTCTGTAATAATTTTGTGTTTTATTTTTAGCATTAAGATAAAGGTCATTTAGCTTAAAAAACTTTGTCAAAGATTTGAAACTTTGACAAAGTTGAAAATCAATATTTTATAATACAAAATGAATAAGCAAAGTTTAGTTTAGAGTCTGTTTAAATTTTACCAAAATAAATTTAGTAAGGTCAATTTTCTTATTCTTATCCGTTTTTTTATGTCCTTTTTAGTATATTTTCCTCCTACAATTTTCAATTTATCCCGATAAATTTTCATATTCCAGAAGAAAAATCCATCTAAAAATTACTATAAAAAATTCTGATATAAAATTTAAGCAGGCTCTTAATTTAAAAAATTAAGAAAACTTATAAAAAATTTACTGAGTAAAATTTAAACATCTTATAAAAACATCCCATCTAAAAAAATTCGGAGCAGAATTTTGCGAAGCAGACTTTTGCATTTCATCCTTCAAACCTCAAACTTCATCCTTTATTAATAAAAAGCGTACAATAATATCGGCTTTTCGGAACGATCGATGTAGGAAGCTACCGTTTTGAAAAAATTTGGAGAAAGCATCGGGCAGCCCAAACTAAGACAAGCCGGATTTTCGGATTCTTCATCTTTTACGCAACTCAAAGAATGAAGTACTATTGCACGTTTCATCGCATTGCTGTTGGTTTTGTCCAAGCCTTTCAGACGGTAGGATTTCCCGAAATTTCCGATATAGGAATTGGCTATTTCGTATTTTCCCAAAGAAGATTGATAAGAGTTTTCAATATTGCTGAAAACCAACTTTTCGGAATTTTCCACGACAGAACCCGAACCGTGAGAAACGATTCCTTTTTCCAGGATTTTTCCGTTTTTTAAATCATAGACGAAAAAACGGTGTTTTCCGGACGGAATTTTAAAATTAATGAAGACCGCAATTTCCGGATTATACTTTGATCCTTTGATAAAATGTTTGATCTCCGAAATTTTATTTTCCGGTAAAAGCTCCTGTTTCTGGGAAAATGCAAAAACAGAAATCAACAGGAACAGAAAGGAAGTAATGGTGTTTTTCACGTTTTCCGGGATTAATTTTTTTCTTTATTATTTCGACAACAAATCTGCAAAAGCGGCATCCAAATCCGGATAGTGGAAAACAAAACCTTCGGATTTTATTTTTTGGTTGGAAACCCGGCTTCCTTTTAATATGATTTCACTCATTTCACCCAAGATTATTTTCAGGATAAAAGCCGGAACATTCAGCGGAAAGAAAAATTTTCGTTTCACTTTGGCAAGTTTTTTCATAAACTCTTTTTGGGTTGGGATTTCATCAGCTGCAGCATTGTACGGTCCGTGTATGTTTTCATTTTCTATAGCAAATATCAGCATTTGCACCAGATCCTGAAGATGAATCCAGTTGAACCATTGTTTTCCGCTTCCCAATCCTGAAGCGAGATTGAGGTTTGTGATTTTTTCGAGCTGCTGGAAGCTTCCTCCTTTTTCGGACAAAACCGGAGAAATCCTGAGCTTTACGACCCGTTTTGAAATTTCGGAAAATTGGTCGGCAGCTTTCTCCCAGTCGCGACTGAGGTTTGCCAGAAAATCGTGGTGTGAAGTTTCTTCATTTTCTGTAAAAATCTGGCTGGAAGTGAAGGTTCCGTAGTAGCTTATTCCTGAAGCGGAAATAAAGGATTTCAGATGGATGTTGTTTTCCAGACAATATTTAAAAAGAAGTTTTGCAGAGCCGATCCGCGAATTTTGAAGTTCTTTTTTGTACTCTTTTGTCCAGCGTTTGGCAATGCTTGCTCCTGCAAGATGAATAATGGCATCCAAATCTTTGAAAGCATTTTTGTCTATTTCTCCAGTTCTCAGATTCCAAACAAATTCATTGGGATTTCCGCTGGATTTCCGTACCAACTTCCGTACGGAATGTCCTTTATTCTGGAGTTTTTTAATTAATTCTTTGCCTACCAGACCTGTGGATCCGGATATGAGAATGTTCATCATTTTATATTGTATTTCTGGAAACCGGAAGTTTTTAGATTCTGAATTTAATATTCATATTGAACCACCCCGTCAAAATTTTCTTTTTGGAAAATCTTGCCACCCCTCCAAAGGAGGGGAATTTTTCGGATTTCTATATTTTCAGGTTTCGGTTTCTATAGCATCAGCACGCCTTCAATCACGGAAACTTCTTTGTAGATTTTTATCACTTGGTCGGCATCCAGCACAAATGCGTTTACGCTTACGGAAACATATTTTCCGTTTTTGCTGTCCCGGTTGGAAAGGGTATGTTTCAGTCCATCGAAAACTTTATAAATTTCCGTGAGTTTTGCGGAATCGTTCGGAATGATAAACTTGAAAAGGTATTCTTCCGGAAAGTTGTGTGTTTCTTCTAGTTTTTCTTTTAGCGAAGCATAAAATTCTTCCGGAGAGTTATGTTGGTTTTGTTCTAAAATATTCATATTTTTTTGTTTAAATTTAAAAAAAATCCTCTACTGAAAGAGGAAATATAAAGGTACTAAAAATTAATCTATTTTCCCAAAGCTTTAAAGATCTGCTGGGAATTTTGCTTTTCGTAATCTTCCACAATATTGAACAGTCCGTTCACGAGCTGTTGTGAAGCAAGTGTGCTGAGATTGAAGGAAGTATTGGTGCTGCCGTTTCCGAAAAGAGAATCCAGGATGCTGCTTCCTTTTAGTGCTGTATTAATGGATCCTATGATTCCGAATTCGTTCAGTTTTTCATCCACTTTCGGGGAAATAGCGGCCACCAGTTGTGTTTGGGTTTTTTCTTTCAGGATTTGTGTAGCCATTCCGGAACCGCCTTGTGCAATTCTGGTGATATCTTCGGTGGTAAGGCTGTTCACGGCGTTTTTCAGGATTGGTTCAGAAATATTTACGGTATAAGCTGCGGCTTGTGCAATATAGTCTTTTTCTTTTGCGACGAGGTTAGGAGCAACTTTTCCTAAAACGGAATTAATATCCTGAAGCTGTTGGGGAAGTGCTTTATCAATAAGATTATTTTGTAGAAAAGCGTCTTTGTTTTTAAAGATTCCCAAACCTTTGGTAATTCCTCCGAGCAAAACATTTTTAATTACGGCAACTCCTACTGCAGAGGTTGCTAATGCAACACACGATTGTGCGGTAATACCAATGGTTACAGCAGAAATTGCAGCTACGATTATAGTCTTGGATTTCATAATTGAATTTTTTGATGGACTTCCAAAATTTAAGCCAAAAAATGGAGCAAAGAGCCAATGTTAATAAAATCTTAATTTTTTTTAGTTATTTCAAATTATTTTCTAACTTTGAGATAATAGATATCAGCACAACAAAGTATTTATTGATTGTGAAGAAATATTAAAAATGTTAAACATATGAAAAGCAAAACTTTAAAAGTGTCTTGTCTCATAGCGGCATTCTATTTTGGGAATTCGGCTATGGCTCAAAGCGTGAATGACACGGTTCCGAAAGAAAAGGTGATTGAAGAAGTGGTGATGATTGGATACGGTAGCCGAAAAAAAGTGGATAATACAACTGCTATCAGCTCAATTTCTGCAGACGAGGTTGTAAAAACCAAAGTATTGAATGCTACACAAGCAATACAGGGAAAAGCCGCCGGTGTAACGGTGGTAGCATCTGATTTGCCAGGAGCCACACCTACGATTATGATTAGAGGTTTGGGAACTGTAAAAAGTGGGCGTGATCCTTTATATGTAGTGGATGGGATTTATGCAGACAATATCAATAACATCAACAGTAACGATATCCTTACTTATGACGTATTAAAAGATGCATCAGCATTGGCAATTTATGGTAACAGAGGTGCAAATGGTGTGATTATTATTACTACAAAATCTGGACGTGGAGGGAAGATTCAGGTGGAATATGACGGTTTCACTGGTGCTCGTTCTCCTCTGAAAAAAGTGAAAATGGCTGGTAGTAATCTGTTTTCCTATTACACAAATACGGCATTAGGCAGCACCAAGTTTTCTCAGGATCAGCCGATTAATACAGATTGGTTTGATGTAATTACAAGAACCGGAACCTACAACCAACATAATATATCGCTTTCGGGAGCTTCGGAAAATGCGAAGTATTTTTTGAGCTTAGGAAATTATGATGAAAAATCTATACTGTTGGGAACCGACTACAACAGAACTACGGTGCGAACAAATAACGAGTTCAAAATTACTAAAGGTATTGTACTTAGTCAGAATTTCAGTATCGCTTTTACCAATGTTACACCGAAGCCTTTAAGTGCATTTACAGCTGCGTATAAACAATCACCTATTGTTCCGGTATATTTTAATAATGGACGATACGGCGTTTCTTATGTTGGGGCAAATGGTTTCGCTTCTCCTACCGGATCTTCATTCAATAATGTAGGAAATCCGCTTGCACAGCTGCTGCTAAATAATGAGAGAAATAAAAACTATCTGATGCAAGGTGGACTGAAGCTGGATTTTAATATTATAAAATCACTGAAATTTACGTCCCAGTTTTCAGGAGAATATAATAATTATAAAAGTTACAGCTATTCCGATTTAGTAGCAAACTGGCTTGCAGCTGATCCTACAAGAGTAGCGGCAAACTATCCTGCAAATGATGATACCAATAGACTTTCGAACACGAAAACTGATTATTTCAATTGGGTGCTTTCCAATTATCTCACCTATAACAAAAAATTCAACGGAATCCACGATATTGAAATTATGGGTGGTATGGAAGCATCCGTTCGCGATGGCGTAAATACATTTTCCACCGTCCGTAGAAATTTAATAGGCAATAGTAATTACTGGGATCTGGATGGTGTAAATTATATGGATTTGGATCAGGTAGTAGAACTAAAAAGCGTTAACGGCAACAAGAATGTAACCAATTCTTATTTTGCCAGAGCGCAATATAAACTGATGAACCGATATCTTCTTACCGCATCCATCAGAAGAGACGGTTCCTCACAATTCAGCGAAGGAAACAAATGGGGAACATTCCCTGCATTTGGCGCAGGTTGGGTGATCTCTGAAGAAGGATTTATGAAAGACGGGATTTTTGATGTTCTGAAGCTTCGCGGAGGTTGGGGAAAATTAGGAAATCAAAGAGTACCTCTAAATGTACTCACCCTTGCTTCGGGCAGCAGCTATAACTATTCTTATAACGGGTTGGAAGTAGGAAGTGGAGTAACCATTGATAAAGTATTCGATCCTAATCTCAGCTGGGAAGTAACAGAAGAAACTTCCGGAGGTATTGATTTTGAACTATTCACCAAAAGATTATCAGGATCATTTGATATTTACAACAGAAATACAACCAATATTATTCTGGATCTTGCTCCTGTTTCTACTTCGGGATTGTCCAACTCCGGATTAGCGCATTTGGGAGAAGTGAATAACAAAGGTTTCGAAGCTGTATTAGGCTGGAAAGATCATGTATCAGAAGATTTCAGCTATTCCATAAACGCAAACTTTTCTAATAATAAAAATAAGTTAAGTAAAATTTCTGATAAAAATATTACTGCGATCCGAGGAGGAAGTTTAGGAAACGGACAATATACCAAACTTTTTGATAATACAACAGTAGGTTACGCATTAGGAAGTTTTTGGTTATGGGAAGTTTCTGGCTATGATGAAAACGGAAACTTTACCTATGTAGATACAGATGGTGATGGCAAAACCGGAGCCAGCGATTTGGATGACCGGAAATATTTCGGCTCCTATATCCCGAAATCCACTTACGGAATCAGTATTGATCTGAATTATAAAAATGTTGATTTTTCAGTCAGCGGATATGGGACTCTTGGAGCAATGGTATATAACGGGAAAAAAGCACAAAGATTTTCCGGAGAAAATATAGAATATTCTGTAGCCAGCGATTTTTGGACACCTGATAATACCAATGCCGCAAATCCAGCTCCTTTCAATGCCGTTCCTGTTGCATCCAATTATTATTTGGAATCTGGTGATTATTTCAGAATCAATAATATAACTTTGGGGTATACGCTGAAAAAACCAATCGAGCAGCTGGCTTCACTCCGTTTGTATGTGAGTGCTATTAATCCTGTTATCTTTCAAAAGTTCAGTGGATTCAGTCCGGAACTGGCAGGAAACGGAGATCCTTATCAATTAGCAGGAGTAGAGCTTGATGCATATCCTACCGTAAGATCATTTTTATTTGGCCTTAACATCAAATTTTAATTAGACTATCATGAAGAAAAAAATAATATTAATATCAGCAATATCACTATTCATTACTTTAGGTAGCTGTAGTGATGATTTCATCGATGTTCCTACAACAGAAGCAATCGATGCACAAGATGTCGAACTTTTTAATAATAATGAAGGGGCAGAAAGTTTTGTGAATTCTATTTATGCCAAATATCTGGATTGGAATATCAGTTCATTTTCCTGGATTGGAGCATCAAGCATTACATCTGATGATGCAGATAAAGGTTCGTCACCGGGAGATACAGGTGGAGATAAAGATCTTATGGATGCACTAAATTTTACGCCAACCAGTGGCACATTCAGTGATCTTTGGAACGGAAATTACCAAGCAATAAACCGTTGCAATCAGGCACTTAAATTTTTGCCATTATTAGATAAAGCAGATCAATCTTTAAGAGATAGGCTTACGGGTGAAGCAAAATTTATGAGAGCATTTACTTACTTTACATTAGTAAGATGTTTTGGTGGTGTTCCGATTGTGGATCACGTTCCAGACGGAGGTAGCGATGCCGATAATGCGATGCTGCTTACCAGAAAAACCAAGGAAGAAGTATATGCTTTTATAGAACAAGATTTGCAAGATGCAATTGCTGCGTTGCCAGATAAAAGTGTATATACAGGAAAAGATGTCGGAAGAGCTTCCAAAGGAGCAGCATATGCTTTACTGGCAAAAGTATGCTTGTATCAAAAAAAATGGCAGCAGGTAGTAGACAACTGTAATATGGTTACAGGATATTCCCTGACTCCCAATTTTGCGGATATTTATAAAGTTTCCGGGGAAAATAATCAGGAATCCATTTTCGAAATTCAGGGATTAGGAGGTCAAGGAAAACCAGGAATTCAGCAATATTCTCAAACTCAGGGAGCTCGTGGAGCAGGAGGTTGGGGTTGGGGCTTCAATACACCTTCACAAAGTTTGGTAGATGCCTATAATGCAGAAGGCGACACCGTTCGGCGAGATGCAACCATAATTTTCCGAGGCTCTACATTATATGACGGACGCGAAGTTCCCAATACTGTTGAAAATCCTTACTACAACTACAAAGCCTATTCTTCCAATTTCTCCGGAGACGATGATTCCGATGCCAATATCCGATATTTAAGGTATGCCGAAGTTCTGCTAATGAAAGCCGAAGCAATGAATGAACTGGGACAGACAGGAGCTGCAATCCCATTTTTGAATCAGGTAAGAAACAGAGCCAATATAGGAAATACAAGCGCATCATCACAATCTGCTGTAAGAGTTGCAATTTGGAAAGAAAGAAGACTGGAACTGGCATTCGAACACGACAGATGGTTTGATCTGATAAGAACTGGTCAGGCAGAATCTGCAATGGCAGCAAATGGAAAAACATTTGTTGTAGGCAAAAACGAAGTTTTTCCTGTACCTCAAAGTTTTATTGTTGAAGCAAAAGGACTTTCGCAGCAAAATCCATTATACTAACCGAAAATTACATTTCCAATGAAATATTTAAATATCACTAAATACATAGGAGTAGCTTCACTTGTTGCATTTTCCATTACAAGTTGTGAAGACAGCATAGATAAAGATAATTTGCCGGTGCCATATCCCGAAATCGGAGGATATACAAATTCGGATGAAATAGCTTCAGATAATTTAGTCGCAAAATTTAGTTTTGAAAATAATTTGTCTGATGAAATTGGGAACATTACAGGAGCAGTAGGAAGTGTAGCCTACACAGATGGTATAAAGGGAAAAGCATACAATGGTTCCAGTACTGAAGAAAAATATGCAGTAGCCAATGCCAGTTCTGCAATTACATCGCTTAATGCCTATACCATTGCTTTTTGGCTGAATAGCGCTAATACAGTTGCACCTGATCCACCCGGACAAGGAAAAGGAGCTCAGGGGATTTTTACTATAGTTCGTCCAACTGAGTTTTGGGGAGGAATCAATGTTTTTATTGAAAATCCTGACGGCAATAATCCGGATAGAATCCGACTGAAACTCGGCGTGGAGAATGGTAGAGAAGGAGTTTCTTGGAAAGGACAAAGCGTTATCGCAAATATTGATAATATGAAAAACACATGGTTTCATGTTGTGTTATCCTATGATCCTAAAACAAGCAAATTGTTTGTTTTTATAAATGGAGAACCTGCAGGAAATCTTGATGGTTTTGCCTATTCACCACCAGGTGGAGCACAAGGATATGCCACTTGGTATGCTTCAGATCCTGGAGGAACAGATAATCCAAACAATGCACCCGGATATGGTGATTTCCAAATGGTAGGTACCAACGGAAGAATTGTTTTGGGAAATCATCAGTTTGAAACGGATCCACCTGAAAATAATGGCTCCCATCAGGATTGGGCAACCAGCTTTGCAGGAAAAATAGATGAGTTCCGTATTTACAATACCACGCTTCCTGCCGCCGATATTACGGCACTCTATCAGCTAGAAAAAAACGGCAGATAAAGATCTTTAGAGCCATCGAAAGATGGCTCTTTTTACAACCACCTATTATGAAAAATATTTTTTTAAGTTTATCAATCATTCTATTATTCTGTGCATGTTCTGATGATTCTCCACCAAAAAGCGGTGGAACACCTTTACCTACAACTCCCGATCCTCCTGCAAATACCTATACCGATGCAGAACTCATCACAAAAGTGCAGCAGGATGTTCTCAAATATTTCTGGGATTATGCAGAAACCAACTCAAAACTTGCAAGAGAACGATATCATACCGATAATCCGGGACTGGATGCGAATGTAATTACAACCGGAGGTTCAGGTTTTGGACTGATGACCATTTTGGTAGGAATTAAAAACGGTACCATTCCAAGAGCTGAAGCAGTATCCAGGTTGAATACCGCTCTTCATTTTTTACAGAATGCCAACAGATTTCACGGAGCCTGGCCCCATTGGATCAATGGCGCTAACGGAAATGTTATTCCATTCAGCGAAAAAGATAATGGCGGCGATTTGGTAGAAACCGCTTTTCTTGCACAGGGATTAATCTGTGTCAGAGAATATTTTAAAGATTCAGCCGACACCTCAGAATCTGCCTTAGCCTCCAAAGCCGACGAACTCTGGAAAGGAATCGAGTGGAACTGGTACACGCAAGGCGAAAATGTTTTGTATTGGCACTGGTCGCCCAATTATGATTTCCAGATGAATATGAAATTGCAAGGATTTGATGAAACACTAATCACGTATATTTTGGCAGCTTCATCACCGGATTATTCCATCAGCAAAGAGGTCTATACCCAAGGTTGGGCAAGAAACGGAGCTATAAAATCTTCAGGATCGCAGTTTGGGATTCCGTTGATTGTTAATCATAATGGAGCTTCAGGAACAGTGGGTCCAATGTTTTGGTCGCATTATTCTTTCCTTGGTCTAGATCCGAGAGGTCTTTCCGATGAATTTGTGAATTATGGTAATGTTACCACCAATCATGCAAAAATTATGTATCAATATTGTATTGCCAATCCGAAAGGATGGCAAGGTTACAGCTCGAAAAATTGGGGACTTACGGCAAGTTATTCCCGAAATTCAGATGGAAGTACAGGATACTCCGCACATCAGCCAAATAATGATTTGGGCGTCATTTCGCCAACTGCCGCACTTTCGGATATGCCGTATACATTGCAAGAAAGTATGAATGTACTCCGCTTTATTTATAACGAAAACGAATCGAAATATGTAGGCGTTGCAGGACCTTATGATGCCTATTCCGTTCAGTACAATTGGGTAACACCACGATATCTGGCAATAGATCAGGGAACTATTTCGCCGATGATTGAAAATCAGAAAACAGCCTTCCTCTGGAATTTGTTTATGAATGCTCCCGATGTTAGAGCCGGGTTGGTAAAACTGGGATTTCATTCCACCCAACACGGATTTTAGAAACGGTTAATAAAATCAAAAAAAATGAAAAGATCAATTATACACAGTATTACAGCCGTTTTTCTTTTTTCCTGCACTCCGCAGAAAAAAGAGGAATCGAAACCGAAAAAAGAAGTAGAATCTTTTACAGATACTCAACTTTTAGACAAAGTTCAGAAAGATGCACTGAAATATTTCTGGGATTTTGCAGAACCCAATTCTTTACTAGGAAGAGAACGCTATCACGAAGATGGGATTTATCCGCAGAATGATGCCAATGTAGTAACAACAGGCGGTTCTGGTTTCGGGTTGGCAACATTATTGGTTGGCGTGGAGCGCGGTTTTATACCAAGAGAAGAAGCTGTAAAACGCCTTACCCATATTATGGATTTTCTTGGAAACGCCGATCGTTTTCACGGAGCTTGGAGCCATTGGATTAATGGCGAAACAGGAAAAGTAGTTCCGTTCGGGAAAAAAGATAATGGCGGCGATTTGGTGGAAACCGCCTTCCTGACTTCCGGGATTTTAATGGTTCGGGAATATTTTAAAAACGGAAACCCCGAAGAAAAAAAACTTGCGGAAAAATGCGACAAACTCTGGAAAGAAATCGAATGGAACTGGTACACAAAAAGCGGAGAAAAAGTTTTGTACTGGCATTGGTCACCACAATATCAGTGGGAAATGAATTTTCCTTTGGAAGGATATAACGAATGTCTGATTACCTATATTCTTGCAGCTTCTTCACCCACATATTCCATTGATTCAGAAACGTACTACAAAGGCTGGACAAGAAACGGAACGTATCTTACCGATAAAACCAAATACGGATTGCCGTTGTATGTAAAACACAATGGTGCTGAAGAATATGGCGGTCCGCTTTTCTGGTCTCAGTATTCTTATATTGGTCTTGATCCACGAGGATTATCCGATAAACTGATTAAAAATTATTTCGATCTCAACAGAAATCACGTTCTCATCGATTATAAATATTGTGTCGAAAATCCAAAACACTGGAAAGGTTACAGCGCAGATTATTGGGGACTTACCGCAAGCTATACCCGGAATAATGACGGAACTGCAGGTTATACCGCACATCAACCCAAAGAAGATCGGGGCGTAATTACACCAACTGCTGCTTTGAGCAGCTTTCCGTACACACCAAAAGAATCAATGGATTTTCTGAAATTCATCTATACCCAAAAACCCGAATTCATAGGAAAAGCCGGACCTTATGATGCAACTTCCATCCATTATGACAATTGGTTTACACCAAGATATTTAGCCATCGATCAGGGAACTATTGCGCCGATGATCGAAAATTACAGAACCGGATTTTTATGGAAATTATTTATGAATGCGCCAGAAATCCAGAACGGATTGAAAAAGCTGGACTTTCATTCCACAGAATATAAATTTTAATTCATTATATTACTAAAAATATAAACCTCAAACCTTGAACTTTAAACTAAAACATTTTCCTCTCCTATTGCTCGGAATTTCCCTGAACATCAATGCTCAGGAAATTAAAGCCGAGTTTGATAAAGAAATAAAAGAAACCAAAAAAATCTCCTATCTTTTGGATTATCCCGAAAATGCAAAAGGAAATATTCCGCTGGTTGTTTTCTTGCACGGATCCGGTGAAAGAGGCACCGATTTGGAAAAGGTGAAGCTCAACGGCGTTCTTCAGCACAAAAATTTGATCAAAGAACCAGTAGCAATCCTTGCACCACAATGTCCGGAAAATTCTTGGTGGGATACCGATGCCGTTTTTCATCTGATTAAAGAAATCCAGAAAAAATATAAAATTGATGAATCCCGGATATATCTCACCGGCTTATCAATGGGAGGTTGGGGAACACTCAAGCTTGCAGGTGAACATCCGGAAATGTTTGCGGCAGTTGCAGCAGTTTGCGCTCCCACAGATCGGGTAATGCGTGCCAATATTCACAATTATAAAAATTTGAATATCAAAATTTTTCATGGCGGGATGGATGACGTCGTGCTTCCTGAAAACGCTTTTAACTTTTATCAGGCGCTGCATCCCATCAATCCGAAAGCAGAATTAATCATCTTCCCGAATGACAACCACAATTCCTGGGATTCCACCTATTCTGATCCGAAATTATACGAATGGATGCTTTCCCAAAAATTAACGAAACAGTAAAAAACAAATAAATCAAAAATACATGAAAAAAGTAATTGTAATAGCCTCCGTGCTTTTGTCAGGAATTTTCTCTGCACAGGAACTGGTTTGGAAGCCTGTTCAAAGTTATCAAACCACCGATTATCAAAACAAGAAAAAAGTATTCATCGATAATCTTTTTGCAAAAATGACTTTGGATGAAAAAATCGGACAGCTTAATCTTCCAAGTGCCGGAGATTTTACAACAGGACAGGCACAAAGTTCGGATATTGGTAAAAAAATAGAACAAGGTTTGGTTGGCGGCTTATTCAATATCAAAGGAGCAGATAAGATTAAAGCCGTTCAGAAAGTTGCAGTAGAGAAAAGCCGTCTGAAAATCCCGATGATCTTCGGGATGGATGTTATTCACGGCTACGAAACCACATTTCCAATTCCTTTAGGTCTTGCTTCTTCCTTCGATATGGATTTGATTCAGAAATCTGCGCAGATTGCAGCAAGAGAAGCAGCTTCCGACGGAATTAGCTGGACTTTCTCGCCAATGGTGGATATTTCCCGCGAACCAAGATGGGGACGCGTTTCCGAAGGTGCCGGTGAAGATCCTTATTTAGGAAGCCAGATTGCAAAAGCAATGGTGTATGGTTATCAGGGAAAAAATCTCGCAGATAAAAATACAATTTTAGCTTGTGTAAAGCATTTTGCATTATACGGAGCTCCGGAAGGTGGAAGAGATTATAATACAGTGGATATGAGCCATACAAGAATGTTTAACGAATATTTTCCACCATACAAAGCCGCTGTTGATGCAGGTGTAGGATCCGTAATGGCTTCCTTTAACGAAGTGGATGGCATTCCCGCAACCGGAAATAAATGGTTGATGACCGATGTTCTCAGAAATATGTGGAATTTCAAAGGCTTTATAGTTACCGATTATACAGGAATCAACGAAATGGTGCAGCATGGAATGGGTGATCTTCAGCAAGTTTCCGCACTTGCTTTGAAAGCAGGAATTGATATGGATATGGTTGGCGAAGGTTTTCTCACTACCCTGAAAAAATCTCTTGCCGAAGGAAAAGTTACCCAACAGGAAATTGATCGCGCTGCCCGTTTGGTTCTCGAAGCGAAATACGACTTGGGATTATTCGATGATCCTTACAAATACGGCGATACAGCTTGGGCAGCAAAAGAAGTATACAGTCAGAAAAACAGAGATGAAGCCAGAAATATCGCAGCGCAATCGATGGTTTTAATGAAAAATGAAAACAATATTCTCCCTCTTAAAAAATCAGGAACAGTTGCCGTTATCGGTCCTTTGGTAAACAATTCTCTGAATATGGCAGGAACCTGGAGCGTTGCCGCAAAACACGGTAAAGCAGTATCTCTTCTGAAAGGTTTGCAGGATAATTTCGGAAAGCAGGTGAAATTTCTCTCTGCAAAAGGAGCGAATATTGATTACAGCGAAAAACTGGAAAACATCTATGCAGCTCACGGAAAACTTACCGATCGCGATAACAGAAGCAAAGAAGACTTACTGAAAGAAGCCGTTAATATTGCTAATCAGTCGGATGTCGTTGTACTGGCAATTGGGGAATCTGCGGAAATGTCGGGAGAATCTTCATCAAGAGCGAATATCAATGTTCCTCAATCCCAAATAGATTTACTGAACGAAATCAAAAAAACCGGAAAACCGATAGTAGTCGTTCTGTTTACCGGAAGAGCGTTGGATTTATCAGATGTTAAAAATGTTCCTGATGCAATCCTGAATGTTTGGTTCGCAGGTTCCGAAGCCGGAAATGCAATTTCGGATGTGCTGTTCGGAAAAGTAAACCCATCGGGAAAACTTCCCGTTACTTTCCCGAGAAGTGTAGGGCAGATTCCTATTTATTATAATCATAAAAATACAGGAAGACCTTTGGATCCTGAAAAAACTGAAAAATGCGAGTACGAAAGATTCCGTTCCAATTATATGGATGAATGCAATACGCCGCTTTATCCGTTCGGTTATGGATTGAGCTATACCAAATTCGGATATTCGGATATTTCTGTTTCCAATACAAATCCGAAAGGAAACCAAACCATCCAAGCTTCCGTTACCGTTACCAATTCCGGGAATTATGACGGTGCCGAAGTGGTGCAACTCTACATCAGAGATTGGGTAGGAAGCAATACAAGACCTGTAAAAGAGTTGAAAGGTTTCCAGAAAATCTACCTGAAGAAAGGGGAAAGCAAAAAGGTAGTTTTCAGCATTTCTCCTGAAGATCTGAAGTTTTACGACAATAATCTCAAATACGATTGGGAAGCCGGAGAGTTCAGCATTATGATAGGAACAGATTCTGACAAGGTGGAATCAACAAAAATAAACTGGAGCAAATAACAGTGTATATAAGTTTTTTTAACCGTTTCAGAATTTCTGAAGCGGTTTTTTTGTAAAAGAAATCCCTCTTTTTGAAAGGCACATTCAGAAAATATTTGGTACATTTGGAAAAAGAAGAAATTTTAAAAAAATTATGAGAGATAAGTTCATTTTTTGGGGAATTATCCTTTTGATTGTAACGTGGGCTGTAGCATTCTGGCTCAAAACTTATTATTGGATTCCGATGTTGCTCACAGCAATTTACGGTCTTGGTCTTTACAATACTTTTCAGACCAAGCATGCCATTCTCCGGAATTTCCCGGTTTTGGGATATTTCCGGTATTTTTTTGAAAGCATTTCTCCGGAAATGCAGCAATATTTTATCGAAAGAGAAACCGATGGAAAACCCTTTCCAAGAAACCAGCGTTCTTCTGTTTACCGAAGAGCCAAAAATCTCGGCGATACCGTTCCTTTTGGTACTCAGCTGGAAATTAACCACCGAAAATATGAAGGTATAAAACACTCCATTTACGCAAAATCTCCCAATGAAGAATTGCCCAGAGTTTGGGTAGGTGGTGATCAATGTTCACAGCCTTATCACGCTTCGCTTTTCAATATTTCTGCAATGAGTTTCGGGTCATTAAGCGATAGGGCACAAATGGCACTGAATCGTGGAGCGAAAAAAGGAAATTTTTACCATAATACGGGAGAAGGCGGGATTTCGCCATATCATTTGGAAGGCGGAGATTTGTGCTGGCAAATCGGGACAGGATATTTCGGTTGTCGGGATGAAGAAGGAAAATTCAATCCTGAACTATTTAAAAAATATTCCAACCTTCCGAACGTGAAGATGATCGAAATAAAACTTTCTCAGGGTGCAAAACCTGGACACGGCGGCGTTTTGCCGGGTGTGAAAAACACTCCCGAAATTGCAGCGATCCGTCACGTAAAACCTGGTGTTACTATTATTTCACCACCATCGCATTCCTCGTTTTCTGATGCAGCAGGATTGCTGAAATTTGTTCAGCATCTTCGTGAACTTTCCGGCGGAAAACCTGTAGGTTTTAAAATGTGTATTGGTGATACCACAGAGTTTGAAGACATCTGTGAACAGATGAATACGCTCAATATATATCCGGATTTTATTACGATTGATGGAGCAGAAGGTGGAACCGGAGCTGCACCTCCGGAATTTTCGGACGGAGTAGGAATGCCTTTGGAACCAGCACTGATCTATGTAAACCGGATTCTCACCAATTATAAAGTGCGGGATAAGCTGCGGGTAATTGCTTCCGGAAAGGTGCTTACTTCTCTCGATATTTTACGAGCTGTTGCGATGGGTGCAGATATGTGTAACAATGCACGTGGATTTATGTTTTCTTTAGGTTGTATTCAGGCATTACGATGCAATACCAATGCTTGTCCTACCGGAGTTGCAACCCAGGATAAAATGCTGATTAAAGGTCTGGATGTTACCGATAAAAGCGAAAGAGTATATCACTTTCATAAAAATACGCTGCATACCTGCAATGAACTGATTGCAGCAGCGGGCAGAAGTTCTTATGAAGAAGTGGACGCCTCTATGTTTATGCGCGGTGATGAATTCGAGCATTTGTCGGATCTTTATTTCCCGGATATATTAGGAAATGCAAAACATAACGCATAACAATATAATGCACAATTACAGAAGCTGCCGGATTCCGGCAGTTTTTTGATTTTAATATGCAATCAATAGCTTAACTATTTCCTTATATTTGTAAAAAGAACATTCAAAACATTTAATAATGATAAAAAGCATAATTAAAGGAACCGGGCATTACGTTCCTGAAAATGTAGTTACCAATGAAGACCTTTCCAAATTGATGACCACCAATGACGAATGGATTACAGAACGAACAGGCATCAAGCAAAGACATCACCGGAAAAACCGTAACGATTCCGAAGAAACCACAGCATATCTTGGTTTTAAGGCTTCCGAAAAGGCTTTGAAAAATGCCGGACTTACAGCTCAAGATCTTGATTATATTATTTTTGCCACCCTTTCTCCGGATTATTTTTTTCCTGGTTGCGGCGTTTTATTGCAGGAAATGTTGAACTGTAATACCATCGGAGCTTTGGATGTCCGCAATCAATGCTCAGGATTTGTATATGCGATGGGAGTTGCAAATGCATTTATAAAATCAGGAATTTACAAAAATATTCTTGTGGTCGGTGCCGAAATCCATTCCTTCGGTTTGGATTTTTCCGATGAAGGAAGAGGCGTTTCCGTGATTTTTGGTGATGGGGCAGGAGCAGTTGTTCTTTCGGCAACAGAAGATGAAAACGCAGGAAATATTCTTGCTACAAATATGCATTCTGAAGGGAAATATGCCGAAGAACTTTGTACGAAATTTCCAGGTTCTAAATTTGGGTGGAGCGATCGAATGAGGCTTGAACCCGATATGGTGACTAATGAAGAAATTTATCCTAAAATGAATGGAAATTTTGTGTTCAAATATGCAGTAACCCGTTTTCCGGAAACGATGAAAGAAGCTTTGGATGCAGCCGGAAAATCGGTGGAAGATCTGGATATGTTTATTCCGCATCAGGCGAATCTAAGAATAGCACAATATGTACAACAAAAATTTGGACTTCCAGACGAAAAGGTTTTTAACAATATTCAGAAATATGGGAATACTACGGCAGCTTCCATCCCAATTGCTTTGAGCGAAGCCATAGAACAAGGGAAAATAAACCGTGGCGATTTAGTACTTCTTTCCGCATTCGGAAGCGGATTTACTTGGGGAAGCGTACTTTTTGAATATTAATAGATCTATATAACTTCTAAATTTAAAATTAAAAATATTTAAAAATAAAAAACAGGAAAAGTAATATTACTTTTCCTGTCTGGTACCCGAGACTGGACTCGAACCAGCACACCTTACGGCACTGCCACCTGAAGACAGCGTGTCTACCATTTCACCACTCGGGTAGATTTCTTTTGCAAAGATATTTTAAAAAAAGCTATTCTGAAAATTTTTTTTCATTATTTAGAAGACTTTTCACTCATCCAAAATACCAGTTTTCCGCCATTCATTATATCCTGATGTTTGATTTTGAAATCTTTAACTGTTTTTCCGTTCAGCTCGATTTTTTTAACATAGATGTTTTTTTCGGATTGGTCTTTGGCTTCTATTTCAAAAGTTTTTCCGTTTTCCAGATGTAAGATTGCATTTTGAATCAGCGGACTTCCAACCGAATATTCATCCGAACCGGGAGCAACCGGATAAAATCCCAAACTACTGAAAATGTACCATGCGCTCATTTGCCCACAATCGTCGTTTCCACCCAAACCATCAGGTGTTGGCTTATATTGCATTTCCAAAATTCTTCTGATTTGTGCCTGTGTTTTCCAAGGTTGTCCGGCAAAATTATAAAGATAAGCAACGTGATGCGCAGGCTCGTTTCCGTGCACATAACCACCGATAATTCCTTCCCGGCTAATGTCTTCGGTGTCTGCAAAAAACTCGTCCGGAAGATGCATCGTGAAAAGTTCGTCGAGTTTTTCGGAAAATTTCTTTTTTCCGCCCATCACTTTAATAAGTTCTTCCGGATTTTGAGGAACAAAAAAGCTGTAATTCCAGGAATTACCTTCAATAAAACCTTGTCCGTGCGTGCTCAGGATATCAAAATCTTTTTTGAAACTTCCGTTCTCTATTTTTGGTCGCATAAATCCAATTGAAGCATCAAAAACATTTTTCCAGTTTTCGCTGCGCTTCATATATTCATTATAAATATCGGTCTTTCCTAATTTTTTCGCGATTTGAGCTATTGCCCAATCGTCATACGCATATTCCAAAGTATTGGAAACCGAGGTTCCGTTTTTTTCGGCCGGAATGTAGCCTTTGTCGATATAATCACCGATTCCTTCGTATTGTCTTTTGTTGGAAGTTTCAATGCAGGCTTGCAGCGCTTCTTCAGGATTCCCGGAATAATTTTCTTTTACGATTGCATCCGCAATTACGGCAACACTGTGATAGCCGCTCATACACCAGTTTTCGTTGGCGTAATGCGACCAGATGGGAAGCATTTTTAAAGAAAATTGCTCGTAATGTGCCATCATGGATTTTACCATATCATCATTGCGTTTCGGCTGGATAATATTGAAAAACGGATGTAGTGCACGATACGTATCCCAAAGTGAAAATGTAGTGTAATTCGTAAAATTTTCTGCGTGATGAATGTTTTGATCCAAACCTTTGTATTCACCGTTGGAATCCATATAAACGGTTGGATTGATAAAGGTATGATACAAAGCGGTATAGAAATTAATTTTATCTTTTTCGGGAGCTTCGATCTGGATTTTGTTCAGTTCCTTGTTCCAGTTTTGTTGTGCAAGATTTTTAGTTTTTTCAAAATCCCAATCCGGAATTTCCGAATTCATATTCGCTAAAGCATTTTCCTGACTGACAGGCGAAATGGCGAACTTGATCTGGATTTTTTCGTTTTCATTCGTAGCAAAATCAAAATGCATTCTGATCTTTTTACCTGCAATTTCCGGGAAATTTTCTTCCTGATTCCATTTTCTCCAAAATCCGCGATACACCTGTTTTTCATCAAAATTTTTCTGTCCGTACGATTTGAAAGGTTTTGAAAATTCCATTGCGAAATAAACAGTTCTCGTTCTTGCCCAGCCATTGGTTTGGCGATAACCTGTAATCAGATGATCGTTTACCACACGAACATAAGTCCATACATTTTTGTCATCATAATTATAAATTCCGGACATCAGATCCAGAATAATGTGCGCATCTTCAGATTTCGGAAAAGTATATTGATGAAATCCAACTCTGGTTGTCGCCGTCAATTCTGCTAAAATATTGTAATCATCCAGTTTTACTTGATAAAATCCAGGTTCAGCTTTTTCATTTTCGTGGGAAAAACGTGAGCGGAAACCGCTTTCAGGATTTTGGGCAGTTCCGGGATTTAGTTTCAGTTTTCCGACAGTCGGCATCACCAGAAAATCACCTAAATCGGAATGTCCGGTTCCGCTGAAATGCGTGTGCGAAAATCCCACAATCGTTTTGTCTTCGTAGCGGTAACCTGCACAATATTTGTAAACATCGGGATTGTATTTTCCGTTGATTTCGTAGGAAAGCGTATCGGTTTCCGGACTGAGTTGCACTGCTCCGAAAGGAACGGTAGCGCCGGGAAACGTGTGTCCCATTTTTTCGGTTCCAATTAATGGATTTACATATTTTGTAAGATTTTCTAAAGTTTGGGATTGCAAAGGAAGCATCATAATCATTGCAGTTGAGAGAAAATAATTTCTAAAATTCATTTCACGAAAATTTTCAGCAATTTAAGAAATGTAAAGATGGTATTGAAAATTTGGAAGATTTTTTTCAGTAAGAAATTACTTTGCACATAGAAATAGCAATTTTAATTGATTTATTTTAATGAATGTCTGTTTTTATCATAATTTTAAAATCAACAATCATTTTGTCATTCCGAAGGAATCTAAAGTGTTACTGATTGTGGATATTCAATTTTGTTTTATTCATTTTTCATCAATCAAAAACATCTTATTTTCGTAACTTTGAAAACTTTAAATCCCGATGTTAAAATTTTTTCAGAAAGCAGCGAAGTTGCGAAATATTGGTAAAAATTTCTCTGCCATTTATCCATTCATCACCATTCAAAAAAATAAAATTTAAAAAATATCATCAATCTATCATTTAACATGAATCCGCTATTACAAACTTTCAATACCAAATACAATTCTGCACCTTTCGAGGAAATCAAAGAAGAACATTATCTGCCCGCTTTTCAGGAATTAATCAAAACTTCCGAAAAAGAAATTGATGAAATTGCAAATAATTCCGATGAACCAACTTTTGAAAATACCATAGAAGCAATGGCGTTTTCCGGGGAACAGCTGGACAGGGTTTCCAATATTTTCTTCAACCTGAATTCTGCCGAAACCAATGACGAAATCCAGAAAATTGCTCAGGAAGTGTCGCCAATTTTGACAGAATTTTCTTCCAAAATTTCTCAAAACGAAAAATTATTCAACAGGATAAAAACGGTTTTCGACGAACGATCCAAATACAATTTGAATGAAGAACAAAACATGCTGCTGGATGAGACCTACAAAGGTTTTGTAAGAAGCGGTGCACTTTTGAATGAGGAAAACAAAAAGAAGCTGGAGAAAATCAATATGGATTTGTCCATCAAATCGCTTCAGTTCGGGCAAAATGCTTTGGCATCAACCAACGCTTATTTCAAACACATCACCAACAAAGAGGAATTGAAAGGAATTCCCGAAGCCATTCTTCAGCAATATGAAGAAGATGCGAAAGAAAAAGATTTGGAAGGTTATGTGATAACGTTACAATATCCGAGCTATCTTCCGGCAATGACTTACGCCGAAAATCGTGAGCTGAGAAAAGAATTAGCTTTAGCTAATGGGAAAAAATCATTTGATGGTGGCGAATTTGACAATCAGAATCTCATCAAAGAAATTGTAAAGCTCCGTCAGGAAAAGGCGGAATTGCTGGGATATAAAAGTTACGCCGACTTCGTTCTGGAAGAAAGAATGGCGCAATCGCCCGAAAAAGTTTTTTCTTTTCTGAATGAATTATTGGAAAAAGCCACGCCTTACGCACAAAAGGAAATTGAAGAATTGAAAGTTCTTGCAAAAGCTGATGGGATAGAAAATCTCCAAAGTTATGACCACGCTTTTTATGCAGAGAAATTAAGAAAGCAAAAATTTGACTTGAATGATGAAGAGTTAAAACCATATTTCCAACTGGAAAAAGTTCAGGAAGCGGTTTTTACTTTAGCCGGAAAACTTTTCGGATTAGAATTCAGGGAAATAAATGATGTTCAGAAATATCATCCTGACGTGAAAACGTATAAAGTTTTTGAGAGACAAGAATCAAAAGCCAAGAATCAAGAAGAAAATCCGATAACCGATAACCATCAAGCAACAACCAATTTCAAAGCTTTGCTTTATGCTGACTATCACCCAAGAAAAGGAAAACGTGCCGGAGCTTGGATGACGAGCTATAAAAATCAGTGGAAAAAAGATGGTGAAAATTCCCGCCCACATATTTCGGTCGTTTGCAACTTCACAAAACCAACCAAAGAAACCCCGAGTTTGCTCACTTTTCAGGAAGTGACGACTTTGTTCCACGAGTTTGGACACGCTTTGCACGGAATTTTAGCAAATACGCAATATCCCAATCTTTCCGGAACTTCCGTAAAATGGGATTTTGTGGAATTGCCTTCCCAGTTTTTGGAAAATTACTGTTACGAACCGGAATTTTTGAAAACCTTTGCGAAACATTTTCAAACCGGAGAAATTTTACCCGATGAAAAAATTGAAAAAATCAACGAATCTAAAAACTTTATGGAAGGATATCAGACAATGAGACAATTAGGATTTGGTTTGTTGGATATGGCTTATCACACCAAATCCGAAAAAATCTCCGACATCAAATCTTTTGAAACCGAAGAAACAAAAGCTACAAATCTTTATCCAAGCAATCCGGAAACTGCGGCTTCACCAAGTTTCTCGCATATTTTTCAGGGCGGATATTCGGCGGGATATTATTCGTATAAATGGGCGGAGGTTCTGGATGCGGATGCTTTTCAGTATTTCAAGGAAAATGGGATTTTTAATCCGGAAATTGCGGCAAAATATAAAATCCTTTTGTCTTCCGGCGGAACCAAAAATCCAATGGAACTCTACAAAAACTTCCGTGGAAGGGAACCAAAAGTAGAAAGTCTTCTGAAAAGGGCTTTTGGATAATTTCTCGGATTTTCAGAGGAAGAAAGAAAAAAGTGTGTTGTTTGGGCTTTTTGCTCAAATAATAAAGAAATAAAAAATGCCCGGATGTTTCGGGCATTTTTGTTTTAATGAGCATCGTGTCCGTCGATTCCATGGGCGTGTCCATGCGAAAGTTCTTCTTCTGTTGCCGGACGGTTGTTCAGGATTTCAACATCGAATGCTAAAGTTTTTCCTGCCATTGGATGATTCAGATCGGCAACCACCATTTCCGGTGTTACTTCCAGAACGATTGCCTGAAACTGATTTCCCTGATTGTCGGAAAGTGGCAAAATGGCACCAACTGGCGGCATTCCGGATTCTTTAAACATTTCTGCCGGAAGCTGTGCGATGGCTTCTGGATTTTTTTCTCCGTATCCTTCAGATGGAGTAACGGTAAAAGAAGTTTTGTCTCCTGCTTTCAATCCTTTGATGCTTTCTTCAAATTTCGGAATCATCATTCCTGAACCGTACAAAAAAGTAAGTGGATTTTGGCTGTCGGATTTTTCAACAAGGATTTTGCTTCCGTCTTCTTCAATGGTATGAAGGATGTAATTTAATGCAACTACGTGATTTTTTTCTATTGTCATTGTTATATATTTTGGGAAATTCCCAGTTTGTACCATAATTATTTTATGGTTTGCATTGCAAAGATACTATTTTGAAATAAATTTTTTTTACACCAAATAAAAAGAGTGTTGAATGAAGATTAATGCTCTTTCATGAAAAAAATCCGATTTTCTTCACCCTGAATTTTTGTCTTTTGAATTTAAAATTCCCAACTTTGCATCCTTTCCAAAAAAAACAAAAATTCCCAAATGAAACTCTGTATTGCCGAAAAACCGTCTGTTGCCCGCGACATCGCCAAAGTGTTGGGAGCAACCATCCCGAAACAAGGCTATATGGAAGGAAATGGCTATTGTGTAACGTGGACTTTTGGGCATCTTTGCACGCTGAAAGAACCGCACGATTACGCTCCGGAATACAAACCCTGGAATCTTTTTATGCTTCCAATTATTCCCAAAAATTTCGGAATAAAACTCATTTCCAATAACGGTGTCGAAAAGCAGTTTAATACGATTGAAAAACTGGTTCAGGAATGTGATGAAGTCATTAATTGTGGTGATGCCGGACAGGAAGGTGAACTGATTCAGCGTTGGGTTTTACAAAAAGCAAAATGCGATAAACCGATGAAACGTTTATGGATTTCATCCTTAACGGAAGATGCCATTAAAGAAGGTTTTGAAAACCTGAAACCTGCCGAAGACTATCAAAATCTCTATCAGGCAGGAAATGCAAGAGCCATCGGAGATTGGTTGTTGGGAATTAATGCAACGCGTCTCTTCACGAAAAAATTCGGTGGAAATAAAGCTGTTCTTTCGGTTGGAAGGGTACAAACGCCGACTTTGGCGATGCTCGTTCAAAGGCAAAAAGAGATTGATGCGTTCAGTTCCGAAGACTATTGGGAGCTGAAAACCAAATATCGTGATGTGATTTTCAATGCGGCGATTGATCGTTTGAAATCTCAGGATCGCGCCGAAAAAGGTTTGGAATATCTGAAGCAGAATTTGTTTGAAATTCTTTCTTTTGAAATAAAGGAAGGAAAAGAGAAAAATCCAAGATTATTCGATTTGACGGGACTTCAGGTGGAAGCGAATAAAAAATTCGGGTTTTCGGCGGAGCAAACCCTGAATTACATCCAAAGTCTTTACGAGAAAAAACACACCACATATCCGCGAGTTGATACAACGTATTTATCCGAAAATTTGTATCCGAAAATCGGTGGGATTTTGAGGTCGATTAAAATTTATTCCGAATTAATCTTACCACTTTTAGAACAACCCATTCCGAAATCAAAAGTCGTTTTTGATGATTCAAAAGTAACGGATCATCACGCCATTATTCCGACCGAAATTCCGCCTTCATCCAATTTAAGTCGGGAAGAAAAGCTGATTTACGATTTGGTGGCCAAAAGATTTATCGCCGTTTTCTATCCGGAATGTAAAATTTCCAACACTTTGGTTGAAGCCCAAGTGGGAACTATTCCGTTTAAAGCCAGCGGAAAACAAATTCTGGAACCGGGTTGGAGAGCGGTTTACGCAAAAGATAAAACCGAAAATTCCGAAAAATCTGATAAAGATAAAGACGAAGAACAAACCATTCCCGAATTTACTGTTGGCGAAAAAGGCGAACACGAACCGATGATTCATCAAGGGAAAACTTCGCCGCCAAAACCTTACACGGAAGCAACGCTTCTTCGTGCTATGGAAACCGCCGGAAAACAGGTGGAAGATGAAGAACTTCGGGAAATGCTGAAATCCAACGGAATCGGAAGACCTTCCACCAGAGCCAATATTATCGAAACCCTTTTCAAACGGAAATACATCGAAAGAAAACGTAAAAATCTTTTTGCAACCACCACCGGAATTCAACTGATTGATACCATTGAAGACGAGCTTTTGAAAAGTCCGGAACTGACCGGAGAATGGGAATCGAAACTCAGGAAAATTGAAAAAGGCGAGTACGAATCCGCTACTTTCAAAGAGGAATTGGTGGTGATGGTTTCCAATCTGGTGAAAAAAGTGGTGGAAGGAAAAGGGAAAGTGATTTCCTTTGAAGAAGAGCAACCAAAAGAAGCGAAAAAAGAGCGAAAACCAAGAGCGAAAACCGAAATGAGTTGGGAAGAAACTGATTGCCCGAAATGCAAATCTTCCAAACTAATGAAAGGAAAAACCGCAGTCGGTTGTTCGGATTTCAAAAATTGCGGATTCAAAATTCCGTTTGAAATTTTCGGTAAAAAACTGACGGAGAAACAAATTCAGGATTTAATTACGAAAGGGAAAACCTCCAAACTGAAAGGCTTTTCTTCGCATCCGGAAGGGATTTCTGAAGGTGAACTCAGTTTGTCCGACACTTTTAAAATCGCACTGAAATAAGAAACGAAATCTTATCTTTGGATAGATTTTTATCATCAATCTTCATTATCATGAAAATTCTAAAACTTTTAGCATTCGTACTGCCTATGTTTTTTTCTGCTCAGGATTTCGCCAATTTTGCCAAATACGAAAAGCAAAATCAGGAAATTATTTCCACCCAGAACTTTCCGAAATATGTTTTTATGGGCGATTCCATCACAGAATTCTGGATGCAGTCGGATCCCGAATTTTTCACAAAAAATAATTATGCAGATCGCGGAATCAGCGGACAAGTGACTTCCCAAATGCTTTTAAGGTTTCGGGATGACGTGATTCATCTGAAACCGAAAAGAGTGTATATTCTTGCCGGAACCAATGATATTGCCGAAAATCAAGGTCTGATTTCTTTGGACAGAATTTTTGGAAACATTCAGTCGATGGTAGAATTAGCAAAAGCCAATCATATTGAAGTGGTTTTGTGTTCCGTTTTGCCGGCTTATGATTTTCAGTGGAGAAAAGGATTGAATCCTTCGGAAAAAATTATAAAGCTTAATAAGAAAATTCAGGATTATGCAGCGAAAAACAATATTCCGTATGCAGATTATCATTCCGCAATGAAAGATTCCAGAAATGGTCTGGAAGCAAAGTATACCGAAGATGAGGTACATCCGAACCAATTGGGATACGAAAAAATGAAATCAGTTCTTCAACCTTTTTTAAAATAATTCAGTTGGCAAAACTTAAGACCGTTTATTTCTGTCAGAATTGCGGAACACAATATTCGCAATGGCACGGACAATGCAAAAATTGTGGTGAATGGAATACACTCGTAGAAGAAGTCGTGGAAAAATCCACCAAATCAACTTCCACCAAATCCAAGAACCACATCATCAACATCATCGAAGTTGAAACTAATGAAGAACCCAGAATCAAAACACCTTCTGACGAACTGAACCGAGTTTTGGGTGGCGGAATTGTGCTTGGTTCCGTTACTTTAATCGGCGGTGAACCCGGAATTGGAAAATCCACGCTTCTGCTTCAATTGGCGCTGAAAATGAAAAAGAAAATTCTTTATGTTTCCGGTGAAGAATCGGCTTCGCAAATCAAAATGAGAGCGGATCGTTTAACCGAGCTTCAAAACCCGAACTGTTTTCTTTTCACCGAAACTTCGTTGGAAAAAATTCTGCACGAAGCGCAAAAATTAGTTCCTGATTTTGTGATTATCGATTCCATTCAAACTTTACAATCCTCTTTAATTGAAAGTTCGCCGGGTTCGGTTTCGCAAATCCGGGAATGTTCCAACGAAATAATCAAATACGCCAAAGAAAATAATATTCCCGTGTTTTTGGTCGGACATATAACGAAAGACGGACAAATTGCCGGACCAAAAGTTTTGGAACACATGGTGGATGTTGTCTTGAATTTTGATGGCGACAGAAATCATTTGTTCAGATTGTTGAGAGCTAATAAAAACCGTTTTGGTTCTACCTCCGAAATAGGAATTTACGAAATGATTTCGCAAGGTTTAAAGGAAATTAAAAATCCGTCCCAAATCTTAATCACCAAAAAATCAGAAGAACTTTCTGGGAATGCTGTTGCGGTAACCTTGGAAGGAAACCGACCGATGTTGCTGGAAATTCAGGCATTGGTTTCCACCGCAGTTTACGGAACTCCGCAACGAAGTTCCACAGGTTTTGATGCCAAAAGATTGAATATGCTGTTGGCAGTTTTAGAGAAAAGAGCAGGTTTTCAGCTCGGCGCAAAAGACGTTTTCCTCAACATAACCGGCGGAATCAAAACCGATGATCCTGCTTTGGATTTAGCAGTTGTTGCTTCTATTTTATCAAGCAATGAAGATGAAGCGATTTCCGAACATTTTTGTTTTGCGGGAGAAATCGGATTGAGCGGCGAAATTCGTCCTGTTGCACAAATTGAACAACGCATCACCGAAGCCGAAAAGCTAGGCTATGAAAAGATTTTTGTTTCCAACCTCAATAAAATTTCCAAGAAAAATTACGGAATCAAAATTGAGGAAGTAAGCAAAATTGAAGATTTTGTGGAAAGGCTTTTTTAATGAAGAACCAAAACCAATAAGTATCAACAGATTTGAATTTTCTTGCCCATTCTTTTCTCACTTTTTCCGACGGGCAAATTGTCGGGCAGTTTCTGGAAGATGTGATCCGGAACAAAGACCGTTTTTCGTTTCCGAAGGAGATGCAAAAAGGAATTACGCTGCATCGCGCGATTGACACTTTTACGGATTCGCATCCTGCTATTTCGGAAGCGAAAAAGATTTTTTCACCTTTGGTTAGGTTGTATTCCGGAGCATTTATAGATGTTTCGATGGATTATTTTCTGGCAAATGATCCAAAGATTTTCTCTTCCAAAACTTTGAAAAATCATTCGGAAAAAGTGTATCGGATTTTGAACGAAAATATAGAATGGTTTCCGGAAAATTTCAAGAAAATGCTTTTCCACATGGAAAAAGACGATTGGCTGTACAATTACCGAAACGATTGGGGAATTGAATTCAGCATGAAAAATGTGTTGCGAAAAGCAAAATATCTGGATGGAAATATTCCTGTTTTTGAAGCTTTTTTGAAGAATAAAAATGAGCTTCAGGAATGTTATGACGTATTTTTTCCTGAACTGAAAGCGTATTGCGAGAATTTAGATTATGTATTTAAATCTTAAGCTTTTACTTCGCTAAAACTGCTGGTACAGATATTTATCCGGATAATTCAGTTTATCGCTTTTCCGCTTTCCATTCACGATGATGTGGATAATATTCATCTGATCATCAAAAAGATTGTAAATAAAAGAGACTGCTGTTTCTACTTTTTTAGGATTTTCAACGATTTCCGATTCCAGAAATACATCAACACTTTCTTTGTCTTCCTGATAACCAATATAATTTACGTTCAGGAATTTGCCGTTTACTTTTAATTTTAAATATTCCGATGCGTAATTTTTCAGCGCAGCATTCATCTCGTTTTCAAATTTTCTGTCAAGAAAATGAAGGTTTTTTCCATACTTTTTATTCACCGCATTTTCCAGATCATCCATAAAAAATCTTCCCGTAATTTCAAAAGTTTTGGATTTTTGATTATAATTAAACTCTACAGAACCAACATGATAAGGGTGGATGCTGAAAGATGCCAGAAGGAAAACAAAAGATGAAAGAAAGAAAATCCGGATAAAGTTTCTCATTTTGTGAAATTCAGAATTCAAAATTAATCATTATTTTCGTTACCTTTTAAAATAACCAAAAATGCAGGACTTTTTATTCTATCTCAAATTGGGTTGGGAACATATTATTTCTTTGGATGCGCTGGATCATCAGCTTTTTGTTCTCGCTCTCGTCGCCGTTTATTCTTACACCGATTTCAAAAAGATTCTGATCTTGGTAACCGCTTTTACCATTGGGCATTCCATTACTTTGGCTTTAAGCGTTCTGGATATTGTGAGGATTCCTTCAGATTGGGTGGAATTTCTTATTCCTTTAACCATTGCAATTACGGCTTTCGATAATATCCTGATGAAAAACAACCAGAAAAGTCTGATGAAGATGAACTATTATCTCGCTTTGTTTTTCGGGCTTATTCACGGGATGGGTTTTGCCAATACAGCACGCGTAATGCTGGCAAAAGAGCAGAGTATTTTTGCTCCGCTTTTGGGCTTCAACATAGGTCTGGAATTGGGACAAATTGTAGTTGTAGCCATAATTTTGGTCATCTTATTCATCCTTCTGAAAATTTTCCGGATCAACCGAAAAGACTGGATTATGTTCGTCTCTTCAGGCGTTTTTGCTCTGGCTTTAAAAATGGCTTTGGAAAGAATTCCGTTTTAATTGTAGTTAAATTTATTAATTATCATTGTTTTAAATAACAATTTTATAACTTTGATGACTTGTAATACATTACCACTTAATTTTTTGAAAAATGAAAATAAAAGTTTTGGGACTTTTGCTGTTTTCCGTTTTTATTTCGGCGCAGAATATTCAGAATAATCCAGGCAGCAATCATGGGAACAAATTTGAACAGTTGGGAACCATTCTTCCAACACCCAATATGTATAGAACTGCTTCCGGAGCACCGGGACAAGGATATTGGCAGCAGCGCGCAGATTATGATATTTCTGCTTATCTTGATGAAGATAAAAGAAATTTAAAAGGTTCCGAAACCATAACCTATTACAACAATTCTCCCGATGATTTGGATTATCTATGGCTGCAGCTTGATGAAAATCAGCAATCTTCCGTGAAAAATGCCGACTATCCTTACTCGTCAACACTTCCAAAAACTGCGGATATTGATAAACTGAAAGCTTCCGAAATTCCCGTAAAAGATAATGGTTATGGCGTAAATCTGGAAAAAGTAACCGATGTTTCCGGAAATTCTATGAAATATGTGGTGAACAAAACCATGATGCGCATTGATCTCCCGAAAATTCTGAAAAAAGGAGAAAAATTTACCTTTAAAATTGATTGGAACTACAATATTCCAAACCGGATGGAACGCGGCGGAAGAGGCGGTTACGAAAATTTCCCTGAAGACGGAAACGATCTTTATACGATGACACAATGGTATCCAAGACTTTGCGTTTACAGCGATTTTCACGGATGGCAAAACCATCAGTTTACAGGACGTGGAGAATTTGCTTTGACTTTCGGAAATTTTAAAGTTCAGATGAATGTTCCTGCAGATCACGTTGTTGGCGGAACCGGCGAATGTAAAAACTACTCCGAAGTATTATCACCAGCACAATTAGCAAGATATAAACAAGCGGAATCTTCTAATGAACCTGTAGAAATCGTAACATTGGATGAAGCCAAAAAAGCAGAAAAATCAAAATCGAAGAACAGAAAAATATGGAAATTCGAAGCCAATGATGTTCGTGATTTTGCATGGACTTCTTCCCGCAAATTCATTTGGGACGGAATGCGTGTTACCATTCCCGAAAACAATAACAAAGTAATGGCAATGAGCTTTTATGGAAAAGAAGCATACGGTTTGTATCGTAAATTTTCCACAAAAGCAGTGGCACATACAATAAAAACCTACTCAGAATTTACCATTCCGTATCCGTATCCGGTTGCACAATCGGTAGAAGCGGCAAATGGAATGGAATATCCGATGATCTGCTTCAATTACGGAAGAACCGAAAAAGACGGAACCTATTCCGAAGCTATCAAAAACGGAATGCTCGGCGTAATCATCCACGAAGTCGGACATAATTTTTTCCCGATGATCATCAATTCCGATGAAAGACAATGGACTTGGATGGATGAAGGTCTCAATACTTTTGTGGAATATCTTACAGAAGAACGTTGGGACAACAAATTTCCTTCAAAAAGAGGACCAGCTTGGACCATCGTAGATTATATGAAACTACCGAAAGATGAATTGGAGCCGATTATGACCAATTCTGAAAATATTGCGAGATTTGGTCCTAACGCTTATTCCAAACCGGCAACCGGACTCAATATTCTCCGTGAAACTATTATGGGAAGAGAGCTGTTCGATAAAGCTTTTAAAACCTACGCAAAACGCTGGGCTTTCCGTCATCCGGAACCTGCGGATTTCTTCAGGACAATGGAAGATGCAAGTGGTGAAGATCTCGACTGGTTTTGGAGAGGTTGGTTCTACAGCACAGATCCTGTAGATATTTCTATCGATAAAGTTGCCATTTCAGAACCGGATTTCGATGCGGTTCCGAAAGAAGCAAAAGAAATAAAATATACTGTAGACAAACCCAATCTGAACGATTTTGAAGACATTTCAAAAATCAGAAACCGTAATGACAAAAATATTCAGTTTTATGCAGATACCGACAAAGATGTTCAGGACTTTTATTACCGTTACGACAGGAATCAGGAAAAAGTAGATACGGCTAAACAATATTCTTTTGAAACAGAATCTCTGGAAAAACTTACCGAAAAGGATAAGAAAAATGCGACCAACAAAAGCGTCAATGCTTACCAATTAGATTTCGCCAATAAAGGAGGTTTGGTGATGCCTATTATTTTGGAATTCACCTTTGAAGACGATTCTAAAATCAACGACAAAATTAATGTACAAATCTGGAGACATAATGAACAGAAAGTGTCGAAAACATATTATTTCGATAAAAAAGTAAAATCCATCCAGCTGGATCCGATGCGCGAAACAGCAGATATTGATACTTCCAACAATTTCTGGTCAGCAACTTCTGCAACCGAAGCACCTTCTAAATTTTCGGTTTTTAAGCAAAATAAACAAACTTCTGCAAGAGGAGCTTCCAACGGAAAAGTGAATCCGATGCAGGCTGCCGGAAAAAAATAATTATTTTAAACTCTAAAAGGAGCGTTGTTAGAGCTTTAAGCTCTAACAACGCTTTTTTATTGAACGAAATAATCTGCCAAAATTTCACATTCAGAAATTTTTACTGCCAAAATTTAACCAACAACCATCAACCAACAACCATCAACCAAGTTGGCACATTGTTGGAGAAATAGTGAGCAGAATCAACAATTAAAAATTTTAAAATATGTCAGTAAACTTTAAACCATTAGCAGACAGAGTTTTGATAGAGCCGGCTCCTGCAGAAACTAAAACCGCTTCTGGACTTATCATCCCCGATACAGCAAAGGAAAAACCACAGGAAGGAACTGTAGTAGCAGTAGGAAACGGAAAAAAAGACGAACCTCTTACCGTAAAAAACGGAGATAAAGTGCTTTACGGAAAATATTCCGGAACCGAACTGAAGCTTGAAGGGAAAGATTATCTAATCGTAAAAGAAGGAGATTTATTGGGTATCATTGGATAGAATCTAGATACAAGACATCAGATTTCAAACTTTCAAAAATAAAAATAAAATAACGTTAAGTGTCTAACTTCTGACATCTAACATCTAATATCTAATCAAAATGGCAAAAGAAATAAAATTCGATATTGAATCAAGAGACGCTTTAAAAAGAGGTGTTGATGCATTGGCAAATGCAGTAAAAGTAACTTTAGGACCGAAAGGTAGAAACGTAGTGATCGAAAAATCTTTCGGTGCACCACACGTTACCAAAGACGGGGTTTCCGTAGCAAAGGAAATTGAGTTGGAAGACAAAGTAGAAAATATGGGAGCACAAATGGTAAAAGAAGTTGCTTCCAAAACCAATGATATTGCAGGAGACGGAACAACAACTGCAACCGTTTTGGCACAGGCAATCGTTCGTGAAGGTCTGAAAAACGTAGCAGCGGGAGCAAATCCAATGGATTTGAAAAGAGGAATCGATAAAGCGGTTTCCAATGTTGTCGAAAATTTAAAATCCCAATCCCAAACAGTTGGTGATAATAATGATAAAATAAAACAAGTCGCATCTGTTTCTGCAAACAACGATGAGACAATTGGTTCTTTAATAGCAGAAGCTTTCGGAAAAGTAGGAAAAGAAGGTGTAATTACTGTTGAAGAAGCAAAAGGAATTGATACAACTGTAGATGTGGTGGAAGGTATGCAGTTTGACAGAGGTTACCAATCTCCATATTTCGTGACTAATCCTGAGAAAATGGTAGCGGAATTAGAAAATCCTTACATTCTTTTAGTAGAGAAAAAAATCTCCTCAATGAAAGAATTATTACCAGTTCTGGAGCCGGTTGCACAAGGCGGAAAATCACTTTTAATCATTTCTGAAGAAGTAGAAGGAGAAGCTTTGGCAACTTTAGTGGTAAATAAACTGAGAGGTTCCCTGAAAATAGCTGCTGTAAAAGCTCCTGGATTTGGAGACCGAAGAAAAGCAATGTTGGAAGATATTGCCATCTTAACAGGCGGACAGGTTATTTCCGAAGAGCAAGGTTTCACAATGGAAAACATTACTTTGGATATGCTGGGAACTGCTGAAAAAGTTTCTATCGACAAAGACAATACAACTATTGTAAACGGAGGTGGCGAAGAAGCAAAAATCAAAGGGAGAGTTGCTCAAATCAAAGCGCAAATGGAAACCACAACTTCCGATTACGACAGAGAAAAACTTCAGGAAAGATTAGCGAAATTAGCTGGCGGAGTTGCCGTTCTTTACGTTGGTGCTGCTTCCGAAGTGGAAATGAAAGAGAAAAAAGACCGTGTTGATGATGCTCTTCACGCAACAAGAGCTGCTGTTGAAGAAGGAATCGTTGCAGGAGGCGGTGTTGCTTTAGTTAGAGCAATTGCTTCTTTGGAAAATGTTTCCGGAGAAAATCAGGACGAAAATACAGGAATCAAAATCGTGAAAAGAGCGATTGAAGAACCATTGAGACAAATCGTTGCCAATGCAGGAGGAGAAGGTTCCGTAATCGTAGCTAAAGTTGCCGAAGGAAAAGGAGATTTCGGTTACAATGCAAAATCCGACGAATATGTAAATATGCTCGAAGCAGGAATTATCGACCCGACAAAAGTAACCAGAGTTGCGCTGGAAAACGCAGCTTCTGTTGCGGGAATGCTTTTAACAACAGAATGTGTAATCACAGAAGTGAAAAAAGACGAACCTGCAATGCCAATGGGCGGCGGAATGCCGGGAATGATGTAACAGCGCATCGCTGAAACAATTTATAAAAAAACCGTTCAGATTTTCTGAGCGGATTTTTTTTACCCCTATTTATTTCGAGACTATTTATCGGAAAAATAGGATTGCAGTATTTTGCAAAAAATTGTATTTTTACGAAACTTTTTTCTAAAGAAAATCTAATAAAAATTTATGAATACTACACAGTTTGTGAACCGCCACATTTCCCTCAATGAAAAGGATGAAAAGGAAATGCTGGCAAAAATCGGTGTTTCGGATATTGAGGAACTGATCTCTCAAACCATTCCGCAAAGCATCCGCCTGCCAAAAGATTTGGAAATTTGCGAACCCCTTTCCGAATATGAAATGTTGGCACATTCCAAGGAACTTGCTTCCAGAAATGCTACTTTCGATAATTATATCGGCTTCGGATATTCCGGAACAATTTTGCCTTCACCCATTCAGAGAAATATTTTTGAAAATCCCGGTTGGTACACTGCATATACACCTTATCAGGCAGAAATTGCACAGGGAAGATTAGAAGCCCTGCTCAATTATCAGACCGTTGTTTGTGATCTTACAGGATTTTCTTTGGCAAACGCATCTTTATTGGATGAAGGAACCGCTGCTGCAGAAGCAATGCATATGTTTTTTGAAAGCCGAACCAAAGATCAAAAAAAATCGGGAGCACAAAAATTTTTCGTTTCCGATCTGGTGCTTCCGCAAACCATTGCCGTTTTGAAAACAAAAGCAGAAGGTTTGGGAATTGATGTAATTGTCGGAAATCATAAAAATCATCAGTTTAATGATACCTATTTTGGAGTATTGCTCCAATATCCCGGGAAAAATGGAATTGTTCTGGATTATTCCGAAAACATCATCTATTATAAAGAATTTAATCTGCAGGTAGCAGTTGCCTGTGATATTCTTGCTTTAGTAAAACTGAAATCTCCTGCAGAAATGGGCGCCGATTGTGCCGTAGGAACTTCTCAAAGATTCGGAATTCCTATGGGATATGGCGGTCCGCACGCTGCTTTTTTTGCCTGTAAAGAAGAATACAAAAGAGACATTCCCGGAAGAATTATTGGTGTTTCGCAGGATGTATATGGGAAACGTGCGCTGAGAATGGCACTTCAAACCAGAGAGCAGCATATTAAAAGAGAAAAAGCGACTTCCAATATCTGTACTGCACAAGTTCTTTTGGCGGTAATGGCAGGAATGTATGCAGTGTATCACGGTCCGAAAGGATTGAATTTTATTGCCGATCAGATTCACTATAAAACCAATGCATTACACGATTCCCTGAAGATTTTAGGATTTGATATTGTGGAAGAACCCGTATTTGATACCGTAAAAATCAGGATTCACGAGAATGATAAAAATGCACTGATGCTTTTAATGAAGGATCAGAAAATTAACCTTAATTATTTTTCCGATGGTATTGTCAGCATTTCAATTGATGAAACTTCCACGCTTGAAAAAATCCAAAGATTACTGGATACTTTTGCACACTTCCTTAATAAGCAGGCTTTTAAAATTTCGATAAAAGAAGAATATTCCATTCCACAGGAGTTATTGCGTAAAGATGAAATTCTGAAAGAAGAGGTTTTCAATAAATATCATACAGAAACCGAACTGATGCGCTACATCAAAAGATTGGAAAGAAAAGATCTCTCTCTCACTCATTCTATGATTTCGCTCGGTTCTTGCACTATGAAGTTGAATGCAGCAGCAGAAATGCTTCCTTTATCGTGGTCAGAATGGGGAAATGTACATCCATTTGTTCCTACAGAACAAGCAGGCGGTTATCAGGAAATGATTAAGCAACTGGAAAAAGATCTGGCAAAAATTACAGGATTTGCAGGAACTTCATTGCAACCAAATTCCGGAGCACAAGGAGAATATGCAGGTTTAATGGTAATCCGCGAATATCATAAATCCAGAGGAGATAAGCACCGGAATATAGTTTTAATTCCCCAGTCTGCGCACGGAACCAATCCGGCTTCCGCAGTAATTGCCGGGATGAAAGTAGTAGTGGTGAAAAATCTTGAAAATGGAGAAATTGATTTTGATGATTTGAAAGCCAAAGCAAAAGAACACTCCGAAAATCTTGCAGCGGTGATGATTACCTATCCTTCCACTTATGGATTTTTCGATTCCAATATCAGGGAAATTACCAATCTTATTCACGAAAACGGAGGACAAGTGTATATGGATGGGGCCAATATGAACGCACAAGTAGGATTTACAAGTCCGGGAAATATTGGTGCTGATGTTTGTCACCTGAATCTTCATAAAACCTTCGCAATTCCTCACGGAGGTGGTGGTCCTGGAGTAGGTCCAATTTGTGTGGCGGAACATTTATTACCATTTTTACCATCCAATCCGAATATCAAAATTGGTGGAAAAGAAGCTATTGATGCAATTTCTTCAGCACCTTACGGATCTTCTTTGGTGCTCAATATTTCTTATGCCTACATCAAAATGCTGGGTTCTTCCGGATTGAAAAAAGCAACGGAATATGCCATTCTCAACGCCAATTATCTGAAAGATATTCTGGCAGAGCATTTCCATATTTTGTATGCCAATGAAAATGGAAGAGTAGCACACGAATGTATTGTAGATTTCCGTCCGTTCAAATCTTTAGGAATTGAAGTTGCAGATGTTGCAAAAAGACTGATGGATTATGGTTTCCATGCTCCTACAGTAAGTTTCCCGGTTGCCGGAACTTTGATGATAGAACCTACAGAATCCGAAAGTAAAGCCGAGATTGACCGTTTTGCTGAAGCATTGATTTCCATTAAAAATGAAATTGAAGAAATTGCAAACGGAGAAGCCGATAAAGAAAATAATGTTCTGAAAAATGCTCCACATACCGAACAGCTTGTAATTTCCGACAGTTGGGACAAACCTTACAGTCGGGAAAAAGCTGCCTATCCTTTGGATTGGGTTCGGGAACACAAATTTTTTGCCTCTGTTTCCAGAGTGGATGAAGCATACGGCGACAGAAATCTGGTTTGTACTTGTGAACCGATAGAAAGTTATATGTAATGTAATTATTATCTGAAATTTATTTTTTAATGAACAAAACGGGCTTTAGCCCGTTTTGTTATTTGAAATCAAAAATTGCTGGTAGTATTTTGTGGAATGTTGCGCTATGGCAAATACAAAAAAAGCTTATTGAATAATTCTCAATAAACTTTTTTTGTTTTATAAGGATTTTTCGCGCTATCAATGTCCGTACATTTTATTATACAGATCCAGATATTTTTCCTTAATTATTTTTCTTTTCAGTTTTAGGGTAGGAGTAAGCTCTCCGCCTTCAATAGACCAAACTTGTGGGGAAAGTTCTATTCTTTTGATCTGTTCCCAGTTCCCGAGATCTTTGTTGATTTTGTCCATTTCTTTTTCGATGCGGTCTTTCAGCTCTTTACTTTTGGACATTTCTTCAGGAGAAGCTCCAATATTCAATTTGTGCAGTTCTGCCCAGTTTTTTGCAAATGCATAATCCGGTTGCACAATAGCACAAGGCATTTTTTCGCCGTCGCCAACTACCATTATCTGTTCAATAAATTTGGAAGCTTTAGCAAGATTTTCAATAATTTGCGGTGCGATATATTTTCCTCCCGAAGTTTTGAACATTTCTTTTTTCCGGTCAGTAATTTTCAGAAAACCTTCTTCATCAATATGTCCGATATCGCCGGTTTTAAAATATCCGTCAGTAGTGAAGGCTTCCTTGGTTTGTTCTTCGTTTCCGTAATAGCCCATAAAAACATTGGGACCTTTCACAGTAATTTCGCCGTCTTCCTGAATTTTCACTTCTACATTTTTTAGCGGAATACCTACTGTTCCCACTTTCAGATACTTAAAAGAGTTTACAGAAATCACAGGTGAAGTTTCCGTAAGACCATAACCTTCCAATACCGGAATTCCTGCATTCTGGAAAATTCTGTTCAATCTTTCCGATAAAGCTGCGGAGCCTGAAACCAATGTTACAATTTCTCCACCCAAACCTTCTCTCCATTTCTTAAACACCAGTTTGTCAGCGATAATCTCTTTCAGTCCGCTTGGTTTGGAGATTTTCTTTTTGGATTCGTTTACTGCCAAAGCCCAAAGAAATATTTTGGCTTTGAAGCCGCCGGAAGAAACACCTTTGTCGTAAATTTTATCATACACTTTTTCCAAAAGTCGAGGAACCACAGTCAAATAATGGGGTTTTACTTCCTTCATATTTTCTCCCATTTTTTCCACGCTTTCTGCGAAATAGATAGAGAAGCCTTTTGTCTGATACAGATAAAAAATCATCCTCTCAAAAATATGGCAGATCGGGAGAAAGCTCAGCGTTCTTGCAGTTTTGTAATCGAAATCTTTTTTGATTGGGATTCTTTCATCCGAACCTTTAATGTCGGATACTATATTATCGTGGCTCAGCATTACACCCTTCGGCTTTCCCGTAGTTCCGGAAGTATAGATAATGGTAGCCAAATCCATCGGATTGATGGATTTTGAAATATCTTCCACTTCATTTTGCGTAGCATCATCTTCTCCCAGATTCAGGATTTCGTTCCAGTGTGCTGCTCCTTCAATTTTATCAAAAGTAAAAACCCCTTCCAAACTCGGGACTTTGTTTTTAATCAAAGTTACTTTTTGGTAAAGATCCCGGTCGGAAACGATACAGAATTTTACTTCTGCATTGTTGAAAATAAATTCGTAATCATTTTCTGAAATAGTAGGATAAACAGGCACGGAAACAGCACCAATCTGCAAAATTCCCAAATCGGCAACCGCCCATTCCGTTCTGGAATTGGAGGTGATAATGGCGATCTTGTCGCCGGGTTTTATGCCTAATTTCAAAAGTCCGCGGGAAAATTGGTTTCCGAGATTAATAAATTCACTGCTGGAAGTTTTTTTCCATTCACCATCATATTTCGTTACGAACATATCGTTTTTCGGGAAATCTTTTGCTGCAGAATGGGCAATATCGAATAATCGTGTAAAATTCATTTTTCAGTTTGGATTTTAATATAAATCTGTAATTTGTAAATATAATTTATTTTCTAAACTTATCAAAAAAATATATTTTTAGGATTCTGTCAAAAATTGTATTTTTACGGAAAATCAACTTAGAACTCATTATGAATTTTAATCTATCAGAAGAACAGCTGATGATTCAGCAGGCAGCAAGAGATTTTGCGCAAACCGAACTTTTACCAGGCGTTATTGAAAGAGACAGAGACCAAAAATTTCCACACGAACAAGTAAAGAAAATGGCGGAACTCGGATTTTTGGGAATGATGGTGGATCCGAAATATGGAGGAGCAGGTTTGGATGCCATTTCTTATGTAGTGGCAATGGAAGAAATAGCGAAAGTAGATGCTTCCGCAGCTGTAATTATGTCGGTAAACAATTCTCTAGTTTGTGCAGGATTGGAAAAATATGCCAGTGAAGAGCAGAAACAAAAATATCTTACTCCACTTGCAAGCGGCGAAGTTTTAGGCGCTTTTGCACTTTCCGAGCCGGAAGCCGGATCGGATGCGACTTCACAAAAAACCACAGCCGAAGATAAAGGTGATTATTATCTGCTAAACGGTACCAAAAACTGGATTACCAATGGCGGAACAGCTGAATATTACATTGTAATTGCCCAAACCGATCCCGAAAAAAAGCATAAAGGAATTAATGCTTTTATTGTGGAAAGAGGTTGGGAAGGTTTTGAAATCGGATTGAAAGAAGATAAACTCGGAATCCGTGGAAGCGATACGCATTCTCTGCTTTTCACCGATGTGAAAGTTCCGAAGGAAAACAGAATCGGGGAAGACGGTTTCGGATTCAATTTTGCAATGGCAGTTCTGAACGGAGGAAGAATAGGAATTGCTTCCCAAGCTTTAGGAATAGCAGCGGGAGCTTACGAACTGGCACTTCAGTATGCGAAAACTAGAAAAGCTTTCGGTACTGAAATTATCAACCATCAGGCAATTGCGTTTAAACTTGCCGATATGCACGTAAACGTAACGGCTGCAAGAATGCTCGTATGGAAAGCTGCAGCTGAAAAAGACGAAGGAAAAGACATTTCTGAAAGTGGTGCAATGGCGAAATTGTATGCTTCGCAAGTAGCAATGGATACCACGGTGGAAGCGGTGCAAATTCACGGTGGATACGGTTATGTAAAAGAATATCACGTGGAAAGAATGATGCGTGATGCGAAAATCACACAAATCTATGAGGGAACTTCCGAAATTCAAAAAATTGTGATTTCGAGAGCGATTTCTAAAAAATAGAATATAAAAAAACACTTTGTTATGAAATATGTATGGATTTCAATCGTTGCAGTGCTCCTTATTTTAGGAGGATTTGTTTGGTACAAATATTTTTTCGTTTTCGGAACAGGTGTGAAATCCGGTTATCTGAATTATGCCGTTTACAAAGGAAATGTTTTCAAAACTTATGAAGGAAAATTGATCCAGCAAGGTTTTGGCGGAAATTCTAAAACCGGAACTTTAACCAGTTATGAATTTGAATTTTCCATTGAAGATGAAACTGTTTTCAAACAGATGGAAGCCAACAGCGGAAAATATTTTGATCTCCATTACAAAGAATATCACGGTGTAGTTCCTTGGCGCGGAAATACCAAATATGTGGTGGACAAAGTGGTGAATATGAAATAAAAAATCCCTTTCAGTTTTTCTGAAGGGGATTTTTTTTATGGATATTTCTTACAAATTATATAAATCTGAAAGCTATTCCGCAAATCAAAACTTTTGTTTTCCTATCAGCAATTCGAAGAACAAACGAAAATCCGAAATCAAAGACCAAAGCGGATATTTGAAAGTTGCAGGTTGGTTTTTCTCGATGAATGCGTGCGAAACCCAAGCAAACCCGTAACCAAAAATAGGAACGTACCAAAGAAAACGCTCTTTTCCGGAATAGATGACATAACCAATTACGAAAAATACCAGAAAAATCCCGATAAAATGGAAGATCCGGGTTCCGGTTTTGTGGTGTTCCGTAAGATAAAACTGATAAAACTCTTTATAGGTTTTAATTCTTTCCGACATTTTTTTTTTTGAATTTTAAATTTTCCTCAATTTACTATGCTTATATCCGTAAGAAAAATAAATAACCAAACCAATAATCAGCCAGATGGTGAAATAAATCCAGTTCCATACGCTTAGTTCCGCCATCATATAAAGACAGCACACCAAACCAAGAAGCGGGATCAGGGAAAGATTTTCTTTCCAGCTCCAAACCAACAGTCCTAAAAGCACAATGAAGAAAATCCACATCGGAATTTTATGTTTAAACAGCTGGAATCCGGATTCATATTTTACAGAATGATCGATTGGAAGCTGATCTACAATACTTTTATATTCCGCATCATTTTCGTAGGAGCTTAGCATTTTTTCAACATCTGTTGTAGAGTTTTCCTTTTGCAGCGGATTCAGGAAATGGTACACTTTTTTACTTTCTTCTTTAGAAAGGGACGTTACAATGTTGGAAGGAGAATTAATCTGCTCTTTATTCGTAAGGAAATCCATTGTAGATTGCTTATTTATCGTAAAAGCCAGAACCAAACCGATAAGAAGCATCAACGGAAAAATATATTTCGAATTGATGTAAGGTGCCCGGAATTTTCCTCTCGGAATATCTTTTTTATTCTGTAAAACCAAAACTCCGGCACATACCAAAACAAATGCGAACAAAGTGCCGATACTGCACAGATCCGTAACCATTGTCAGATTCATAAACAGCGCCGGAATTGCAACCACAAAACCAGTAACCACAGTTGCAAAAGACGGTGTTTTGAATTTTGGGTGAATTTTTGAGAATTTTTTCGGAAGAAGTCCGTCTCGGCTCATACTCATCCAGATTCTCGGCTGTCCCATTTGGAAAACCAAAAGTACGGAAGCCATTGCAATTACAGCACTTACACCGATAATTCCGGACATCCATTTCAGATCAATCTGATGAAAAACATAAGCCAAAGGATCGCCAACATCCAGAAGCGAGTAATGCACAATTCCCGTTAAAACCAATGCAATAGCGATGTATAAAAGAGTACAGATAATAATCGCCCACATCATTCCTCTCGGCAAATCGCGCTGCGGATCCTTGCATTCTTCCGCTGTTGTAGAAATGGCATCAAAACCGATATATGCAAAGAAAACTGCGGAAACACCTTTTAATACTCCATTAATTCCATTCGGAGCAAAAGGATCCCAGTTCTCTGTATCTACATAAAAAATCCCTACCGCAAGAACAAGAAGAATCACGCAAAGTTTGATCACCACCATCAGATTGCTTGCATTCCGGGATTCTTTCATACCACGATAAACGAGATAAGTAATGATAATGATGATTAAAAGTGCCGGCAAATCTGCAACCAAATGTAGCGAATCTAAAGTAGGACAGGTAGTCCAAGCAGTATAAGCGTTTTTCAAATTTTCTGAAAGTTCTCCGAAAGATTTTCCACCGTGCATTAAAGCGGTGGCTTCGGAAAATCCTTTGGAAGCGGTAAGATAATCCATTTGTATCCATTGCGGAAGCTTAATTCCGCCACTTTCTAATAGCCCGGTAAAATAATCGCTCCAGGAAATTGCCACCGTAATATTTCCCACCGCATATTCCATAATCAAAGCCCAACCGATAATCCATGCAATCAGTTCCCCGAAAGCAACATAAGAATAGGTATAAGCGCTTCCCGAAACCGGAACCATAGAAGCAAATTCTGCGTAGGCAAAAGCAGCAAAGCCACAAGCCAATGCCGTAAACATAAACAGAAAAATTACGGCAGGACCGCCATCAAAACTTGCTTTTCCGATGGTACTGAAAATCCCGGCACCAATAATAGCGGCAATCCCGAAAGCTGTTAAATCTCTTGCTGTTAAATGTTTTCCCAAAGAGGATTTTTCGTCTTCATTTGATACTTGGCTCAGAATATCCTGGACCGTTTTTTTCCGGAAAAGATTGGTGAAACTCATATACTTTAGTTTGTTTTTTACATAGTCGTTAAAACAAATGTAATAATTTCAAATAAAAAAATGTTATAAAAGCATAACATTCATCAAAACTGATGAAAAAAAATATCGGTTATCCACAAACTAACAATATGTAAAAAAGTCTTGTTTATACAATAAGTTTTCAATATTTTCGTTGCTGTATTGTGGATAACTTTATGCTTCAAAAAATGTTGCAAATGCACCCTTTACTTTGTTAAAGTTTTAAAGCAAAAAGAAGCTGCTTTAATGAAGTTTTTTATAAAAAAATAAAACTGAATGAATTCAAAAAAAATAGCTTTAGCAACTGCTGTTTTATTCTTCGGGATTTCCGAAGCGCAGCAATCGCAATATTTCAGCAACCGTGAGAATTATAAATTCGATCTTGCTGAAAATCTTTATCAGACCAAAATTTACAACGCTTCACAATACGAATATGCACAGCAGTATTTTTATAACCAAATGCTTTCAGCTTCCAAAAAAGAAGCTGCCCAGTTTTTTGATAATGTGATTGGTGTGATTTTACAGAAAAACCATGCAGAACAAGGCTTGGAAGCTTTTATGAAAGAATATCCGAATTCTGCGTATTTTGCACAGGCAAATCTTCCACTGGCAGATTATTATTTAGCTCAGAAAGATTTTGAAAAAGCGCTGGAAACTTTGCAGAAAGTCAATCAGTATCAGCTTTCCAGAGAAGAAAACACGCAGTATATCCTGAAACTGGGTTATGCAAAATTTATGACCGGAGATTCTTCCGGGGCAATTGAAGCGTTGGAAGAAGCCTACACAAATACGGATGATTCGGAAAAAGGAGATATCGCTTATATGCTCGGACATTTGTATTATCAGAGCGGTGAGAGCGAAAAAGCATTTCAGTATTTCGACTCCATTAAAGATAACGAAAAATATGCACAAGTTGTTCGTCCGTATTACGTTCAGCTATACTACAACGATAAGGATTATGAAAAAGCGATTGAAGAGGGAAACCAGCTGCTAAACTATGATATTTCTTCGGATTATAAAGCGGAAGTTCACAAGATTATAGGAGAGAGTTTCTTTATGCTGGGTGATTATGATGAAGCCTATCCGCATTTGAAGAATTATATCGACAACCAAGACAATCCATCGGAAAGCGATTTGTATGAAATGGGATTTGTAGCTTCCAAATTAGGAAAATATGACGAAGCGGTATCATACTACAACCAATTGGTGAACTCCAGTTCGCCACTTTCGCAAAACGCTTATTATCAGCTTGGTAACGCTTATCTGCAAACACAGAAAAAGCAGGAAGCATTATCGGCATTTCGTTCCGCTTATCAGATGGATTATGATCCTAAAGTTCAGCAATTGGCGCACGAACAATATGCGAAACTGAGCTACGATATCGGAAATCCTTTTGAAGCGGCACCGAAAGTTATTCAGAATTATATCAGTAAATATCCATCAAGTCCGCAAACTACAGAAATGAAGTCACTTTTGGTGAAATCTTATCTGTATTCCGGAAATTATAAAGAAACGCTGGAAGCTATTGATAAGCTGCAAAACTCTTCGCCCGAAACGGATAAGATTGATCAGGAAGTTTCCTTTCTTTTGGGAACGGAGGAATTTAACAAAGGAAATTATGATGAAGCGGAAAAATATTTAACACGAAGTTTAGAAATCAATCAGAATAAGGAAATTACGCCGAGAGCCACGTATTGGCTGGCTCAAACGTATTATCAAAAAGGAAATTATCCTTCCGCAATAGTTCGTTACGAAAAGCTTTTCACCGAAAATTTTCCTGAAAAACAACAGCTGAATTACGATTTGGGATATGCTTATTTCAAATCGAAAAAATTCGATGAAGCCAAAGATTATTTCAAAAAATATCTTGAAAATCCGCAACCGGAATTCAAAAACGATGCGGAACTACGTTTGGCAGACACTTATTACGCCAATAATGATCTGAATGAAGCCATTGCCATTTATGACAAAACCGAAAATGCAGACGATTATACTTTATTCCAGAAAGCAATGTCATTAGGTTTTAAAGGCGATACGGAAGCCAAAATTTCTAATCTGAAAAATCTAATTTCAAAATATCCGGATTCGGAATATGCAGATGATGCGAATTACGAAATCGGAACTGCTTACGCTGCACAGGACGATTACACCAATTCAAATGATTATTTTTCTAAAGTGATAAAATCCAGCTCCGATAAAGATCTGGTTGCCAATTCGCAGATTTACAGAGCGCAGAATTATATCGACCAGAATCAGGACGACAAAGCACTTTCCGAGCTAAAATCTCTTGGAAATCAGTATAAAAATACAGCCTATGCTTCCAGAATTGTTCAGGCGGCGCGTCCGGCATTTTTGAAGAAAAACGATATTTCCGGATATCAGAATTTTGCCCAGAGTTTAGGCGTGAAAATCGATGCTTCGGAAATTGATGAAATCAATCTCACTACTGCGAAAAATTTCTTTGCAAAGAAAGACTACAAAAATGCAATCCCGTATTACGAAAAATATCTTTCGCAAAATCCAACTGGTGACGGTTTTTATCAAGCGCAGTATGAACTGGGAGAAAGCTATTATCAAACCAAAAATACAACAAAAGCATTGCTCGTTCTGAAAGAAGTTGCCGACACACAAAACGATTATCAGGAAGATGCACAAACCAGAGTTGCCCAAATTTATTTGAATCAAGGAAATTCGGGAGAAGCCAAAAATTATCTTCAGAATCTTGCAAATTCAACAAATTCTACCATAAAAAATTTCGCAAATGTGGAATTGATGAAGATCTTTGCGGAAGAGAAAAACTTCAGCGAAGCCAAAAAATATGCGGATAATGTGATTGCCAATCCTAAAAATTCTGCCGCAGTCCTGGAAAGTGCGAAAGTAATAAAAGCCAGAAGCCTGATGAATTCCGGAAAAGATAAAGATGCGCAGAACGCTTATGCAGCTTTGGAAAAATCCGCAAATACGGAAGTTGCCGCCGAAGCTTTGTATGCAAAAGCCTATTATCAGAACAAAGCTAAAGCTTTCAAATCCTCTAATGAAACCATTTTCAAACTGGCAAATAATTATGCTTCGGAAGAATATTGGGGCGCAAAAGCACTGGTGGTAATGGCGAAAAATTATGTCGGACTGAAAGACAATTATCAGGCGAGCTATACTTGCGACCAGATTATCGCCAATTACGGAGATTTCCCGGAAATTGTTGCAGAAGCGAAAGAAGTGAAGAAATTGGTTAAATAAAGAGCCAGGAAGTGGCGACATAAAATAGCATCGGGTGAAGCCCGATGAATTCAATAAAAATTAAATTGTGCAGGAAAAAACATTCATAATGACTCATAAAATTAAAATATTTTCCATCATATTCTTAGGATTTTCAACATTTGCTTTTTCCCAAATCAAAGAGGAAAAGCTGATCCTGGACAGAAAACGTGAACCCGAAGTGAAAAAGATCGAAAAGAAAAAAACTTCGGTGGAAACCATAAAAAATTATCCTCCGAAAGAGAAGAAAATTCAGGATTCTTTGAACTTGAAATACAATATTACTGACGTTCCTGCGGTTTCCGATTTCAAAACTTCTACCATTCAGGGATCGGATATTTCGCCAACATTCAGTAACGATTATCAGAATAATTATTTCCGTCTCGGAATGGGAAATTACGGGAAAATCCTTGCTGATGCCAATATTTCTACCGTTCTGGAAAGTAAAATGGAACTGGGAGCCGATCTTCATTTTCTGCAAACCAACGGTCTGAAAAAGGAATATGCTTGGGATTCAAACCAAAATCAAGGTGATATTGGTGTTTTTCTGAATAATTACGGTGAATCGGGAAAATTCAATATCAATGCAGAATATTCAATGAACAATTATAATTATTATGGGATTTATGCTTTTCAGCCGGATGCTGATATAGATATTAAACAGAAAATAAACCAGATAAAAGTAAACGGATATTACGATTTTTATTCCAATAATATTCTGAATGATGCTACTGTAAAATCATCTTTTCTGAGTGATAATTTCGATGCGAAGGAAAGCGAAGTAAGTCTTGGAATCAACCTTTCCAAGCACGCTTTGGCGATTTCCGATGGAATTACTTTCAATGGTGATTTAGGTTTAGGGCTGGAAAGCCAAAGTACCGATTTTCATATTCTGGATAAAAATACGGCGAGTTTTTTCAACGGAAAAGTTGCTCCGAAAATCACGTTTTTTAAAGAACAATCTTATCTGATGATTGGTTCGGATTTTTCTTTTCTGAATGCTAAAAATACCAGTAACCTTCTTGCGGAACAGGAAAAAAGTTCTAAAATTTATTGGTTTCCAAGGGCAGAACTGCAGTTTGCAGCAGCTGATGAATTTAAATTTTACGCCGGAGTTGATGGCGGACTGAATCTGAATTCTTATGCCGATATGCTTCAGGAAAATCCGTATCTGCTTTCGGACCAGATTATTAAGCCTACTGAAACGAAATACCATTTCTATGTCGGACTTCGCGGAGATATTGACCAAAGTTTGAAATATGATTTTTCGGCAGGTTTCGGAAAAGCTAATAATATTATGTTTTTTCGAGGAAACGGGATTTTCGACGAAAGCGATATTCCTAATAGATTGGGCTACGATTTTGCCAATACATTTTCTGCGGTTTATGATAATGGTTCTATTAGTGAGGTTAAAGGAAGCGTACAGTATTTTCCTCTAGAAAACTTAGTTTTGAGCGGCGAACTGAATTTCACGAAATATGACTTGGAGAATTATAAAAATATTTACAACAAACCTTTGCTGAAAGCCGAAATCGGAGCGCAGTATTCGATGCTTGAAAAAAAGTTGAATCTGGGATTCAAAGGGATATTTATGAGCGACAGAACTACTAATACTTTTACGGATATTACTTATCTTACTGATTTTCCTACAGGGATTGTTATGGAAGAGAATACCAATGAAAAAGTAGGTGGATTTGCAGATATAAATCTTTCGGCAGAGTATAAAGTTCATAAAAATTTCAGTATTTTTGCGCTCGGAAATAATCTTCTAAACAGCAAGTACCAGACTTTCAATGCCTACAAAGTTTTGGGAGCTCAGATTCTGGGCGGAGTGAAGATTACTTTCTAAAGATGAGTAATAATAGATGAGCAATCTTTAATGCGCTTTTCAGAATTATTAATTACTTGTTGCCCATTGCTTATAAAATTTTTCGGGCTCATAGTTTAATGGATAGAATTAAAGATTCCGGTTCTTTAGGTTGAGGTTCGATTCCTCATGAGCCTACAAAAAAACTCCCGATTCCGGGAGTTTTTTTATTGATAAAATTATTATTTAAGGTTTCCAGTAAGTCCAACCTTCACCGTTGAAAACGGCTAATCTTTTTGCACCGGTCTTGTTGATATATACAAGCATTCCGGGAGCGGGATTTACGATATCATCGGTACTGTTTACCATTGGAAGTACCATTGCTTTGTTAGTAGATTCCAAAACCAAAACTCCGTCAGCAGTAGTGGAGGTATCACCAATAATTGCTTTGGAAGTTGTGTCTTCTGTTACATTTGGAGCTGAAGGCTGCGAAGACATTATTGTAGAAATGTCTGCTTCGCCGCCACCACTAAGATCAGTCCAGTTTGGGTTTCCTTTATAAAGTTTTACTTTTGCTTTGGTAGGATCTGTAGCATCCAGAATCAGCGTTCCTTCTACCAGCCCAGCTCCTGATGGAATTGTTCTGACATATGGCAAAATAATCCCTTTATTCTGCCCGGAAGCAAATTCTAATAAAACAGAAGTTTTATCAGTAGATGTTCCAATATTATCCCCAACAATTACCTGCGAAAAGGCAACATAAGAAAAGAGGATTGCTATTATAGAAAATATATTTTTCATTGTATTAAAATTTATTAATTATTGATTAAGGACAGGCAGGTTTTGAAAAGCATTTCCACGCACCGTCAGAATATATTTTTAAACATTTCTCATCAGTATCGTATACCATCATTCCTTCTTGCGGATGGGTGATGTTCACTAAGCTTGATGTGGACATTCTTGTAACTACAAATCCTCTTGTATTGGATTCTAATGCGATGAAACCTGATTTTCTGGACATTGGCCAATTGTCCGCATTGGTATTTCCTGCTCTTTTCAGTAGTGTGATGCCCACTTTTGTATCGGAACCGTTTCCTGATGTATTTGCAGGATTGTAGCATTGCGCAGTATAATAAACCAAAGTAGATTTGATATTATTACAAGGCGTGGATAATCCGTTATGATCACATTCGTAAAACGGATCTGTAGGTGGAACTGCAGGATCTGGATTGGTAGCATCCGGATCTGTATAATCATGAGGGCGTAAAATTGTTGCCGTGAAATTCTGGTTGCCTTCCGTTGCGGTATTTCCTACTTGCAAGGTAAAAGTATATGTAATCTCACATCCAGCAGGAAGATTTAATGCAGAATGATAAGTATGAGTTCCTGCATCATAAATTATAGTGCTACTTTCTGTGCCACATCCATTGCCATTAAAAACTACGTTTTGTGGAAAGAACCCATCAGGAATAATAAAACTGAATGGAGATCCAGGAGCGTAATCCGGACCGTCATTCTTCACTTTTACCGTGAGAATAAGATTATCTCCGGAAATAACATTGGTTTTATCTGCACTAATGTGAGAGACCATTAAATCTGCAATTTTTATAGCTACTTCTGTATCTACTGTGGAAGATTCTCCTACAATAAACGTCCAAGTATCGATAGATTTTTCATCTCCGAAAAGTCCTGTAGTTCCAGATCCTCCCAATCCCCAAATATGTCCGTTTACATTACTGTTAATTCCCGTACTGTTTACAGGAGGTAAATGGCTATTGTTTTTCGGATTGGAATATCTGCCACCAGGAGAATTGTTTCCGTTGGTTCCATTCGATACATCTGTATCATCCCAATATACAAGATCAGAAACAACATTATTAAGATTATTATGATCCAAAAGCTCAATAATGGTTCCGGTTTTATTATATTCCATATCAAAAAATGGGAAATGCACTTCGGCTCCCTGCAACTGAACAGTTATTTCCACAGGTACTGTACCAGATGGCAATGGATTTCCTGCTCCATCTTTGCCATCCCAATATACTTGGTTGTATCCTCCGGATGAAGAACCTGTTAAAATTCGTGTTACAAAAGTTGCGGGATTTTGCTGGCTTTTTATGGTTATGGCATAGTTCTCAAAAGTACTCGCTGTAAAAGTGATATATCCACCTTTGTTGCTCATTTGTCCGGAAGTTCCTTCTACACCCAGGATTTGTATTCCGGTAATATCGGGAGTAGCTACCGGATTTTTCAGCCAGGTGCTACCTCCTGGTACAGCTCCTACTGATGAAGTAGGTAAATCCGTAGAAGGAAGTGTATAAAACATCTTATGGGTAACTTGTTTGGAGGTATCAGCATTATTCGGATTCTGAACTTTCCCATTTAGATTGCTGGTGTCGGAATAATTTAAACTTTTATAAATGGCATTTCCGGAAGTATCAATAAATCCGCTATTATTTACGAAAAAGGTAAAATACATTCCATTATTTCCATTATTGTTTACCCGATAGGTATATCCATCTTTGGTAAGAACATATACCAAACCATTAAATTTGTTGCTTTCAGGACTGGATGTTCCGTTTGAAAGATTCAGCACATTTGTGTAAACGCGTCCTTTAATAAATCCTGTATTGGTAGTATTAATTACAGAAACATCCCAAGCCGCAATTCCTGCATCATTATTTTGTGTCCAGTTTCCATTGGCACTCACCGTAGTGCCTGGATCACCTGTTCCTCTGGCATAAAATTCTACCTTATATATTCCGCCACCATTTGCAGGAACCTGATAGTATATCGGGGTATATCTGTTTCCTCCTGTTTGTCCTACCAATTGCGGACCGGCAAGCTCTGCATTCCGATTGCTGATATATCCAGTGCTGGTATTATTCACAACTGATGTCCCTGAAGGATTATAAAGTATGATTCTTGGACTTCCGGACAATCCCTGAACACTTGAAGCCAAGGTAATTCTTTCGCCTGGTTTTGCATAAACATAATGAACTCCCATATTCGGAAAAGGCCAGTTTACGGTACTTGTATTGCTGGAGCGGAGATAGGCACGAACACCGGAAATATTATTGGGATAAAGATCTTTCGAACCATCGGCAAGCAATGGTGTGCTGCTAAATAAAAGAACGATAAGGGCAGCAAGTTTCAGGTTGAAATGCAACTGCATTTCAAATAATTTTTTTTTCATTTGATTTCATTTTTTTTGTACGTGTTTTGAGTTGTCTTTTATAGAAAAGACAAAAAATGGGTTTCCTTAGATTGTTTTTAAGGAAATTGATTTTTATGAAAATAGAATAGGGGGAGGCCGTATCTGAAATGAATTAAAAACTGAATATGAAATAAAATTTTCATATAAGAAAGTTTTGGCAGCCGTATCACAGCTACTAACCAAAGTGTAACTACTGTTTTTCTGAAGAATTCCGTTGAAATAATTCTTTATCTGAACATTATTGATAACCGCGACAACCGTTCTACGACCAATATCTGTAATTAGATTATGTTCACCGAATTGGTTATATAAGAATAATTCTTTCTTTTTATTGGAAATTTTCGGGATACTGCTAATTTTTTTACCAATAGGTTTTGCAGAAACTTCGTTTTCCGGTTCAGGCTTCTCAGAAACTGTTTCATCTTTCTTGGGAATATAGGCAAGTTTAATATTGCTGTTCTCGCTTAGATTATAAACTTGGGTTCCTTTTACGACATATATCGTCCCAACAATTTTTTCTTCTTTAGAATTATTTTTAATGACTTCCTTGTTTTCATAAACAATGCTGTCGGAATGCAGACTGCCGTTTTTCACCGTAATAACAGCACCACCTTTTACAAATATTTGTGATGATACAGGTGAAAAAAACAGGATTAAAAATAAAAAAGCAAGTTGTTTTTTTAAGAATGGAGAATTTCTTTTCTTATTTGCCAGATTAATAAAAGTATCAGCAATTTTTAAGGAATTCGAAATGCAGAAGATAATAAAAAAAATAATGCCTGCAATTAAGAAAAAGTAGGAATGCGAATGGAGTATATTCACAGCAAATAATGCTCCCGGAAAATAATTTTCGGAGGATAGATAAAAGCTGTCGTGGACAGAAGTTTGTGATTGGAAAATTTTTATTGCATTGTCTGTATTTTTCTGCAAAATATCACTGGAATGCTGGATGCAAGTAGTGTATAAAATATAGAAAAAAACAGCCAGAACAATATACCATAACGGAATTATGGCAGTAATAGCTTTCTTCACCTTTGTGTTTTGTGTTGGTTGTGGGTTATTTGTTTTTTTAATAAAGAACGCTGCTCTTATTTTTTTTTCTTCATATGATAATTACTCCTTGTATAATCATAGGTGAATTATCGTTGTAAAGATAATAATTATTTTTTATTAAATACCATAAAAAAAATAAATTTTGTTTAAATACAAATTGTAATTCAATACCCAATTATCTTTAGTTTTTAATGATATCTATGCTCTTTTTGTTAGAAATAACAGATTAATAATTGGAAATAGTTATGTTTTCGAAACAATTGCATTCTATTTATAAAAAAAATCGTAAATTGCTAGAAACTAATAACACAATTATGAAACCTAATTTAGCAATTTATGATGATCCTGTATTTTATATACAGGGTCTTACTAGTCTATTGTTGCAGAATGAAATTTTTGATACTGTTGCTCAATATTCTACCAAAAAAGAATTTTTTGAAAATTTTAGAGAAAAGACCACCGATTTTGTAATATTGGGATCACACCAAAACGGCATTCACGACATTATGTTCACCATTTCTGAGATTACAAGCATCCACAATAAAGTAAAGATCGCCGTTATCGGGAATTATTTTGATCTGAATGATATTCGCAAACTTTTCGAAAAAGGCATTCAATGCTATTTGGATAAGGATACCAATTTTGATGAATTTTCCGAAGCTATGAAAATGCTGAAGTCTAATAAAATTTATGTATGCAATAGTGCAAAAGAAAGGATGGTGGGATATATCAGCCACCAAAATCAGAATGAACATCAAAATACTGAAAGCCTGACAAGACGCGAGATAGAAGTGATGAAGCTGATTTGCGAAGGTCACAGCAGCAAAATAATTTCGGAAAAACTTTTTATCAGTATTAACACCGTGGAAAGTCACCGGAAGAAAATCCTGATGAAACTGAACGTAAAAAACTCCATAGGCATTGTAAAGTATGCCGTAGAAAATAATATGCTGGAATAGTTTCCAGCATATTGCATTTATATAGATGTGTTTTTGGCTTATTCATAATCCGGCATTTCCCCGTTACTGAAAATATCAGCTCTCTCGGATTCCGTGTTGGATGTTATGGTGATCATCATTACATTCCGTACCGAAACTCCATCATTGGAAGTATTGGTAAAAATAACCTGCGCATTATTAGGTGAAAATCTCGGATCCAGATCGTTGGTTCCGTTCGTCTTTTCGCTTTCTACAGAAAGATCCCGAACCGTATCATCCGTAAGATTATAAAGGAAAATGTGGGAATCCAGCTGCCTGTAATTATTGTCCTCATATCCGGAAACATCGTGGCAATAAAGCAGATATTTTCCGTCTACAGAAAAATTAAGCCCACCAGAACCTCCAGTTGTATCGGTAGCAACCGTTTTTAGAATATTCCCAAGCATATCAATAATAATAATTTTCGTATTATATCCGTTATAATCATTGGTTTTCAGTGCAATTTTACTTCCGTCATAGCTCCAGTCACATTCAGAAATCAAGCTTCCGTCGGTAGTAGTATATATCAGTTCCTGGCCGCTTCCATCTTTATTTATTTTATATAATTTATCAAAATTCGGATAAATGAATTTCTCACCGTTTGTACTCCAAGAATAATCAAGTTCCAGATTATTGAATCCTGCAAGAGGAATTCCGGTAACTTTGAAAACTTCCGAACCATCGGGTTTTGCTGTGAAAATGTGCGTGTTTCCACCATCAGTTCTCAGAAAAGCAATCAATCCGGAATTATTGTTTTTTCGGGGACGCCAACTGTTATAGGAAGTATTGGTAAGGTTAAAGCTGCTTCCGGTTTCATCACTGGAAACAATGAAGAAATTTCCATTTTCTTTTCTTACGAAATGATACCGGTTCATAGGAACTTTGCTGGTGGTAAATTTGAAAACTGGACTATACACATCGTCGTGGATACCATCGTTTACGGCAACTTGCCAGAAATAGCTCACACCATAATCAAGATTTTCTAAAGTATAGGAGGGTTCTTCTAAATCTTTAATTTCCAGAACATCGGTGTTGAGGTTATTTTTGACCATCAGTCTGTATTTAAGAACGTCCAATGTATCGGGATCTGTGGATTTCCAAGAAAGCTGAACGGTTAGTGGTTGATTTTCTGCGTTATCAACCGGACTTAGAAGTTCGGGAATGCTTGGTGGTGTATTCAAAGATTCATCATCATCCATTTCGAAAGCAATGCTCACGATTTGACCTGCATTTTTGAGATTTGCAGATTGGAAATTATTAAGATATCCGGAAATTTCTGCCTTTACGGAATAATCACCAATCGGTACATCCGTGATTTCAAAACTTCCGTCGGTTCCTGTAAAAACGGTATTGGTTGTGGGCGAAGTGGTAATTTTTACATTTGCCAGCGGATCATTGCTGCCTCTTCGTACTACTTTACCTTTAATGGTCGCAGTTTGTACTTGATCTACCAAGTCTTCCTTGCACGAAAATAAAGAAAGAGAGAGAAAGCTTATCAGTATAATGGTATAGAACGTTTTCATAATTTGTATATTAATGGTTTCCGAAATAAAAATTGATCCCCAAACCGAATCTCATTATATTGTCATTTTGTTTTCCGCTGATCAATCCGTCAAGTTTGTCGCGAAATCCCATATCATATTGATAATAGGCTCTTGCTGAAAAATTTTTGTTCAGCAGATAATCAATACCAACTCCTAAATTGGCTTTATAAAAAGGTTTGTATTCCGAATATAAACTTCCTAAACCTGCATATACAAAAGGAGTAAACTTAAACTGCGGAAAAAACATATATTCCAGATTGAGCTCCGGTCCAAAGTATTTTCTTTCCACAATCCCGGTATTTTCGATTTTAATACTGTTAATGCTGGCATCAACATTTATATTTTTAGACAAAGAAATCCTGATGCTCAATTTGCTTCCGATTGTATTTGCAGCATTTTTATAATCTCCGTTTATTTTCTGAGATTCGACATTTACGGAAACGGAAGCGGTTTTCCGTAAAGAATTTTCAACCTTATTTCCGAGAAGTTTATGATCGTTTTCAGTGTTTTCTTTTTCATAATTAATCACCATTTTGTTATAAGCAGCGCTGTTTTCATCAATTGCATTTCCCCAAATCTTATCACGGATTCCTTCAATTATCAAAGATTTTACAGCTTTTTCTATCGCTTCGGTTACGGCAAGCTGCACCGGTTCATTTTGGGTAAAGCCTACCTCGGATTCCAGAAGACGTTCGGTATCGATGTATTTAAAGAAATTTCCGCTGACACTTGTGGAAAGAATGTTTTTCGAAGTGTAAACCGTTTTCAAAATCTCACCGTTTAAGGTAGAAACAGCTCTTAGATACACGGTTATGCGATCCTGCCGATATTGCGTGGAGCCTCCGATTCCGAAGTACCGTGCTCCGATTCCGCCTGTCATTACATTGGTATCGTATGAAATAATTCCGCCTTCGAGTAAAATACCGGCATAGAGTAGTGGTGGCAGCATTTGCGCATTTTTATCATTGTCTTTGGAATATTCCTGTCTTGTGGAACGGATAATTTGTCTTTCGTTGAGCAGGTTGGCAATATTTTCTCTTTCAATCGGGATAAACCATTTGCTGTCTTCCAAAGCTTTTATAAGAATGGTGGTGGTACCTTGCGGAACTGCAGTACTCCAGTTGCTTCCGTTTTCAGATGGTTTGTACTGGCCGGTCTGATCCCTGAATTTGTATACACCAACTACAATTTTTTCTTTTGGCGGAGGAATTTGTTTAAGGTCAGAGGTCAGATTGGTTACTTCTCCCAAAGTGGATTTTTCTCCGTTTGCAGGTAAATTGAATAGTGTACTACAGCTTTGCAATGTGAAAAGTAATAGCAGAATCAGCAATCTCATTCCCGTTCTGAAATGTATTCGTGTTTTCATAATTGGAAATTTTAGATTTATCTTGGAATAATAATCTGCGACTGTTCACCGGTTTGCGTATCCAGAATGTTGATGACAAGTCCCTGGGAAGCTTCGGAAATATCTAAAAATAATGATCCGAACATATATTTTCCAGGCGATAATCCTCCTTCCCCAAATTTATCATCAATTAGCTTACTTGTAAGCTGGCTAAGAAGTTGGCGGTTCAGCGATTGTGTAAAACTGTCCATAGAATTAAGGTCGCCCAGCAAATCTTTGTAACCGGTATCATCATCGTACGGATTTTGCGCATTTGCAGAACTCAAAAGCCACTGATAGTTGAAGGTATCACCACCAAAAGCCGGATTTATGGGTTTGTATACCAATTGCTGTGCGCAAATGCAACAGAAATTTGCAATACAAAATGCGGTTATTAAAAAAGTTTTCATGGTTATGTGTTTTGGTTTTTAGTATCTGAATTCGTTTTTGATAAGGCTTTTCTTCCTGTAATAATCAAGGATAATCTTCATACTAAGGTTGGCCTGTTCTGCCAGATATTCTTCATTAGGATTTGCCACGAAGCTGTAGATGGTTTTGTCTTCGGTTTCTACCGAAATTTGGCTGCCTCTTCCCATTGTAGGAAGTTCAGAAATGGTAATGGCATTGCTTATTTTTTCGGGCAATTTTGAATATTCCAGGTAGAACATATCGTAAAAATCTTTTCCTGTTTTGGTTTTGGTTTCATCAATGGTGAGACCTTTCAGTTCGAAGATTTCGTCTTCGTTTACCTGGCTTATTTTATGATCAAAATTTTTAGCGTTAATCTCTAAACTGTCTTTGGAGAGAAGCTGATTGGTTTGCTCATCTTTTATATAAAGAAAAACTTTTACGGCATCTTTTTTCTGAATATTGACGCTGATCTCGGAAAGAATTTTCGTTTCATCAGGCTTTAGCGTGAATTTTCCGGACTGCTTGTTATTGGAGAGGTTTCCTGAGCCTCCTTTTTTTATTGATACAAAAAGATAATTAAGTTCTGCATAGGTATCGGAATGGCTTGTTGCGGTAGCTTTCAGTACCAAAAGCCCTTCACTAACAGTATTTTCTATTTTTGATGTAATATTCTGTTTTTCTTGCTGTGCATCAATTTTTTGGATGGCAAATATAGAGAGGAAAAGCAATATGTTATACAGCGATTTCATTTTTCATCGTGTTAATAATTTCTCATAAATAGGGTCATATTATCTCCTTTCACGTGGATTTGGATTTTTTCGGAAATACTGTTACTACCCGTAATATCTATAATATTGTTGTTTCCCTGTGTGGTGATGGCAGATTTTACACTGTTTTTTTCAAAAGAATTGTCAAAATTCAGATAATTATAATCCCCAATTTGCATGGTGGAAAGACTGGTTTGGCTGTTTGCCTGGATTTCTGTATAGTTTTGGTTGCCATATTGCAGGCTTTTGATATCCGTATTATTTTGAGAATCGGAGGTGTTTTGTATTTGCGGGATAAGGGCGAGAACATTATTACTGTTTATATTTTCAAAAGAAATATTCTGTGCAGAGATGAGGATAACGCACACCAATAATAAGAGGGATGATATTCTGGTTAAAGTATTCATGGTTAGTTGTGATAAAATTACTTATTATTAGTGATTCGGATATCACCATTTGTAACCACTTTTAAAAATCACGGTTTTCAGGTATTTTTTGAGGTGAAATAACCCGATTGTTTTGCGGGAGTATTAAAAAAATAGGAGAAACAATGTGTTTCTCCTATCATTTTTAATTTGAGTTTTTTTTAGTTAGACTGTCCTACTATTAAAGTATTGGAGTTTCCAACCTGAGTTCCTAAGTGGAAATGATTGTTTCCTGCTTGTCCTACAAAAGTGTAGTTGGAGTTACCAATTTGGAAATCAATTGCAGTATTGTCAGTTCCATTTTGCCATTGGTGCAATTCATTATCATCACCGATTTGCAGACCGAAAGTACTGTTATCGTTACCTACTTGCCAAGAATCTGCAAAGTTTCCGGAACCTAACTGAACGTGAAGAGCATCATTTCTGTTTCCGTCCTGAGTTTGCCAGATGAAGTTATCGGATCCAACTTGTACTGCGGTAGCATCGTTTCTGTTTCCCCATTGTTCTTGCCAAACGGTATTATCAACACCTAATTGGAAGGAAGAAGCAACGTTTCTGTTGCCAATTTGTTCCTGATCCGAAACATTCCCTAAACCAATCTGTAACGTACTTGCATTGTTTCTGTTACCTTGTTGGTACTGATCGGCTTCGTTGAATGCACCTAACTGAACGGAAGAAGCGGTATTTCTGTTACCAATTTGCATTTGATCTGTACTGTTCATAAGACCGATCTGGAAAGTAGTAGCAGAGTTTCTGTTTCCGTGTTGCTCAACAGTATTAAGGTTTAGAACACCCATTTGATCAACATCAATGTTGTTTCTGTTTCCATCACTCAGCGCAAAATTCATATTTCCTGCTCCCATTTGGTCAATAGTAGCGTAGTTACGGTTACCGTCTTGTGTAAGAACATCCACATTCAGTAAGCCAGTTTGATTTACATAAGCTTCGTTTAGATTACCAAGCTGGGTAGATACGTCAATGTTTGCTTGAGAATAAGCAAATCCGAAAGTCATAAGTGCGATAGCACTTGCAAATAATCTTTTCATGATTAAAAGTTTTAATGGTTAGTGATACAAATGTATTATTATCTACATAGCAAAAAATCACCAATAATTATGAATTTTTAAAAATACCAGAATACCGTTACTTCATAGGTGATTTTACCTTTCACTATTTTCTGCTAACTCTTAATCATTAGTACAGATCTTAATATTTTTCAGGATTATGGCTGTTCGTTCTGGATTTGTTTCAGGATATAATCGAGCTGGATGTCTTTCTTGGAAAGGATTTGGGAAAGGGTAGGAATTATTTCTACATCCGGGATTACTCCTTTTTTAGTATCGGTAAAATGGATATTTGGCTGGATAAGCATTAATCCGATAGGAAGATCGATTCTGGAATTCGGGAGCTTTTCTGTGGAATATCTTCCGGCTACCGTTCCGTCATTTGCACCGCCGGTTTCTTCACCTACCAGCGTAGCACGTTTATCACCTTTCAGCTTTGATGCAATAATGGATGATGCAGAAAAGCTACTTCCGTTAATCAATACATATATTTTTCCCTGAAATGAAGTCTTTTTCGGTTTCCGAATGCTGAAGATGTTGTTGTTTCGGAGATAAATTTTATCACCATTTTTTTTAGATGAAAAATACGTTCCTATTATATATAAAGGATATACGATTGCAGCAGCTGGTTTCATCACATCAGAAAATTCGTTAAAATAATTGGCATGCAGCATTGATGTTTTTCCGGTAACTTCAATATCATTGATGAAGGTAAAATTTTCCAGTGCGAGATAAGAATACAGATTATTGATCTCCGAAAGCGATCCTCCAAGATTGTCACGAATATCGAGAATCAGATAGCTACTCTTGTTATTTTTAATTTTTCTGAAGCTTTCCTTATAAAACTTTGCCGACTTTGTGCCCGAAAAAGTTTTAATTTTCATCCAGGCAATGCTGCTGTCCTTTGCAAGAAACTGCAGATCACGGTTGTAAGCGCGGATTACAGGATTATAATCCCGGTTTTTCTGCGTATTGTTTTTTTTAATAGTGGCAATTTTCTTTTTTTCCTCTTTCTTTTCTTCTTTGCTGATGATTTCCCGGTGGATATAGAATTCTTTTATTTCATTTTGATAGCGGGTTTCTATTTTCACGCTGTCCAGGATTCCGTGTTCGATGGTGAAAAATATCGGCCATCTTCTCGCCATTGAATATTTCTGGAAAGTAGTATTTTCGCCATCACTGTTTACAAATTTCTTATAATCATCCACATAATTTTTCACGGGAATATCTTTAATCTTGAGAATTTCCGTTCCTATTTTAATGTCTTCAAACTTATCAGCATTGTCTTTCACAAAAATCCTGTCGTTATCGATCACGTAGTTCATTCTTCCCAAAAGTCCTTTTTGGTTTTCCAGTTTTTTAAGTTCTTTTTTGGTCATCCGTTTTTCGGGCGGAACCAGCCTCAGGTGTCCTTCCCGGATATCGGAAATTACGGGGGCAAGTTTCCGGTAAAATTCTGCAGGTTTCAGTGGAGTAGTGATGGTGGTTTTCAGGCTGTCGAATTTTTTGTCCAGATTTTTTTTGCTGATGTACCAATACAGATTCGGATGCAGCTGCTGCAATTTCCGGTAAGCAAAATCAACATCGGATTTCAGTTTTTTGGTTTCTACAGGCTTTTCCAGCCGATTATTATATTTCTTTACAGAAATACAGGAAGTGCAGAGTAATATCACAAAGAAGAACAGTAAATTTTTCAAGGTAATGATTTAATTCTTAAAAGGAATTTGAGTTGATACAAAGAGGAACGACACCGAAGCAATCCTTATAATAAGTGGTTTATTATCAACGGATTGCTTCGCTTCGCTCGTAATTATGATGCAATTATAATATGGTTTTACTTTGCGGCTTCTCTTTCGATCTCTTTAATTTCTTTCAGTTTGCCGATAATTTTGTTTACGGTTTCCGGCTTTCCTTCGGAAAGAGCAACTTCTGCTTTTACATCGTCCCATTTGAAGGTGAGATTGGCGGAATGTTCATCTTTAGGATTCAGAGAAATCTCAAACCATTCCTGCTTTTCAGCTAATTTCTGAACTGGAACAGAAACTTCCAGAACATTCAGCTTTTCGTTGAATTCATAAGCGCCCCATTGCTGGGAATCTTTGTTGAGAATGATTTTCCATTCTTTTTCCGATGGAGTGATGAAAAGTCCGTAAGTTCCTGCAGAAACTGTTTTTCCTCCGAAATTTACAGATTGCTCAAAAGTAATTTTGGTGGAAGAATTGGCTCCTGCTCTCCATACTTTTCCGTACGGAACAAGTTCTCCGAAGATTTTTCTTGCTTTTACACCAGGTCTTCCGTAATCAATGGTGATCTTGGACATAGAGAACTGTTGTTCAATTTTCTGGCGCGGACTTGCGGCAGGAAGCGAAAACTGCGAATATGCGAAAACTGAAAATGATAAAAATGCGGTGAATAAGAGTTTTTTCATTGTAAATATTTTGATTAAAGATAACGGATTTCTACTTAACAGATTTTATCCTGATCATTCCTTTGTTTTCGTGATACATCATACAGGTGATTTTCCCTTCCTGTTCGGGACAGGTTTTGGTATAATCGTAGATTACGGAAACTTTTTCGCCTTCGGATTTTTCTTGGAGGATATCGGAGTTGCAAACCAGATAATCTTCATTTTCTCCGAATCTTACATACGTTCCGGTGCAATCGAGGACTACGGAACCAGTCTTCAATCTGTCGTGGGTTACGGAACTGCACGAAAACATAAGAGCTGTAAAAGCTCCTGAAATAAAAATTTTTGTTGATGCTTTCATTGTTTGTTTATTTTAGGTAAAAATACAAATGTTATTTAAAAAAACTGGGAAAATACAAAAGCCGCTTTTTGAAGCGGCTTTTGTATTGTAAAACAATAGCAATTATTGTTTGATTACTTTACGGCTAACTTTAGCAGAACCGTTATCAACAGTTACAATATAAGTTCCTTTAACCCAAGATTGAGTATTGATGCTTCCACCGTTATCAACTCTGTTAGAAGAAATTAATTTTCCGTCCATTGAATAAATGTTTACGGTAGCTCTTGCAGGAAGTTTGAAAGTAAGTTGATCTTTAACAAGAGTGTTCATTACTACTTGTTTGTCGAAATCCTGGATGTTAGTTACCGCCATTGTTCCTTTTTCATAAGCTGCAAAATCATCAAAAGAAGCAGTTCCTCCAGAATAAGTTCTTACTGCAACATCAAGGCTTACAGCTCCGGTTCCTGCAGGCATTTCTGCTTCAAATTTTGTCCAAGCAGAAGTAGTTGGCAAATATCCGTTGTTTGTTCTGAATGGGTCAGTAGAAGCATCTTCAGTAGTATAAACTGCACCATTTTCTGCATTTTTATAAATACTCCATAATCTTGCATCTGAATCATCACCTGAAGCTTTGTACCAGAAAGAAATAACATAAGTTTTTCCAGCTGTTACAGGAACATTTTGGTAGAATCCAGTTGTTGCAGAAGGATTGCTATATCCAGCTGCTTTAGCACTTGAGTTTGCTCCTGGAGTTACAATTGTTGGCTCGGTATAAGAACTACCAGGTCCTTTAGCCCATCCAGACAAATCACTTTCGAATCCTGGATTAGTAAGTAAATTTTGTGCATTTGCAACTGTTGCAACTGACACAATTCCTAAAATTGTAAAGATCTTTTTCATAATAAAAATTTTAAATTAATTGTTTTTTTGTTTGATTAAAGTTAAAAAATGCTTCCCATTCCCAAAAGAAGGGAAGCATTTGTATTGTTTTTGTTATTTTTTAATGATTTTCTGTGAAACTGCTTTTCCGTTTACTACGGCAGTTACTACATATACTCCTTTCGGAAGTGCAGCTACATTCAGCGTTTGATTTGCAGAAACCTGTGCGGTTTTTACTACCTGTCCGTTCATATTTACCAAAGATACTTTTGCATCCTGTGCAAAGATAATTTCGTTATCTACAGAAGTGTTCTTCACTAAAGATACTTTTGTAATTACATTGTTTACAGCCAGTGTTCCTTCTTCTACCGCTTCACCTGTAAGATCTACGGTTTTTGTGAGATCTCCGCTTGTAATGGTAAGCACTGCAGATTTTGCTCCGGTAGTTGTTGGTGCAAAAGTAATATTTAGCGTACCACCGTCTGTTGTAAGGGTTCCTTCTGCAGAGAAATCAGCAGCATCGGTTCCTGAAATTACGTAAGTAGGAACTTCTGTTAAATTCTCACCTGTAATGGTAACGGTTTTAGCTTCAGAAGTGGTAGTTACTTCTACCTGTGCAAAGTCTAAAGAAGTTGCATCTGCATCCAAAACCGGTGCAGCAGCTTCATATCCTGTCCATAATACATTGTCAATTGTTACCTGCGCACCTGCATTGGCAATCTTCACAGAAACTGAACCTGTGGTATTAACATCATATGAAAAAGAATGTACAGTAGTATCTGTTCCCGCTTCGCCAAAAGTTGGAGTTACTGCTACTTGCTCACCATTCACCCAAAGTGTTAAAGATCTGTTATTGCTACCTCCTGAATACGCTTTTCTGTATTCAAAAGTGAAAGTTCCTACACCATTTGGAATAACAAATTCGGAAGAACCTGTATTGGTTTTAAAGATCATTCCTTTTCCGGTAATTCCAAAAGTATCTTCGTTTCTTGCATCTACATAATTTACAGTTACTCCTTCTGCTTCTCCGGCAAAACTACCGTTTGCATAACTTCCTGTTAATGCTGTTTGTGTTTCGAATGTTTCAGAATAACTACCTGCAGGAGTTTCTTCTTTTCCAGTACCTGAAAGAGCTACAGTTGCAGAAGCGCTTCCGCTTGTAATCATCAGTTCGGCAGATTTTGCACCTGCTGAAGACGGCGTGAAAATTACTGAAAGTGTTCCGCCATCAGTAGTAAGTGTTCCTGTAACTGCAAAGTCTGCAGCATCAGTTCCGGTAACGGAGTATGTTGGCGCATCTGCAAGATTTTCTCCGGTAACGGCAATATCCGAAGCTGTTGAAGATTCATCTACCACTATCTGTCCGAAATCAAATGAAGTAGGATCTGCTGTGATAGATGGAGTTGGATCCGGATTAGAACCTTTGGTTATCACTTTTATATTATCAATAAAAGCTCTTTTAGCAGTAGTAGCAATTGTAATTTGTGAATCTGCCTGTCCTCCTGTATAATCAATAGTTATTGTTTCAAAATTATCACTTATTGTTGCAGTATATGTTTTTGTAACATCTTCCTGACCGGTAACAGATACTTTTATCTGTCCTTCAACATTTGTCCAACCTTTAACATCAAATGATAAAGTGAATTCTCCTTCATCTGTAGATAAATCAAGAGATTTTGATGTTATTGAACCCGGGTTTCCACTCGCTCCAATTTTTACTGCGCCTCCTGCTTGATATGCACGAACCACAACTGGGAAAGAATCATTTCCATTCCACTGAGTACTTGAACCACCAGTAGATGTGTTGTTACCAGTAGTGATTGATGAAAAATCTTCATCAAGTAATGTTGTTTGAGCATTGATTCCGATAGCCATTAAAACAGCTACAAATAAAAAATAAAATTTCTTCATAAATATAAAATAAAAGTTTGTCCTTTTTAAGGGGGCACTAAGTTACAAAAATTATGTGCCGTACAAAATAATTATTGGATTTTAACATTCCTAATCCTCAATAATTTATCCACAATAGTCCTTATCCTTTTGTGCATACCGTTTTGTTTATTTTCAACACCACAAAGATACACCCATTAAAAAGAGGGTATGTTAATTTAAAATTAAATTCTCAACATTATTTTCTCCCCAAAAATTGAAGGCGAGAATAGGTTTTTAATTTTTTCTGAAAAAAAATCATCAAACTTAAGCATACAATAATTGCTCAACCTTTCCCCTCGCATCTTGCACCCAATTATTTTATTTTGCTAAATTTGCAGCTTATGGCACAGATTCTTGCAATTGATTATGGGAAAGCACGTTGTGGAATTGCAGTAACCGATGATATGCAGATTATTGCAAGCCCTCTGCAAACCGTAGCTACTTCCCAAGTAATGGATTTTCTGAAAAAATATTTTTCCGAAAATTCTGTGGAAGCTGTTGTAGTAGGACTTCCTACCGATCTTAAAGGAAACCTTTCTGAAGTGGAGCAGGACATTCTGAAGTTTATTGAAAAATTCAAGAAAGAATTTCCGGATATTTTGTTGGAAAGATATGATGAAAGATTCACTTCCAAAATGGCTTCGTATTTTATCAGCCAAAGCGGGAAAAGTAAGAAGCAGCGTCAGGAAAAAGGATTAATAGATAGGATGAGTGCCACCATAATTTTACAGAATTTTTTAGAACAGAAACAAAAATGATTTTACCAATACGCGCATTCGGAGATGCGGTTCTCCGGAAAAAATGCCAAGAAATCACAAAAAATTATCCTGATCTTCAGGATCTTATTGCCAATATGTTCGAAACAATGAACAATGCAAACGGTATTGGTTTGGCAGCTCCGCAGGTTGGATTGGATATCCGCCTTTTTGTAGTGGATGTTGCACCCTTGGCGGAAGATGAAGATTATAAAGATATTGCAGAAGAGCTTAAGAATTTTAAAAAAGTTTTCATCAATGCAAAAATTCTTGAAGAAAGCGGTGAAGAGTGGAAATTCAACGAAGGCTGCCTTTCCATTCCCGATGTTCGGGAAGATGTAAAAAGAAAAGAAACGATTCTGATAGAATATTTTGACGAAAATTTCGTTCAGCATACGGAAACTTTTTCCGATATTCGTGCCCGCGTTATCCAGCACGAGTATGATCATATTGAAGGAATCCTTTTTACAGACCACCTCAGTCCGCTGAAAAAAAAGCTGGTAAAAGGAAAGCTCAACAAAATATCTCACGGCGAAGTAAGCATTAATTATAAGATGCGCTTCCCGAAATAGAGGAACTTTCTTATACTTTGTCAAAGTTTTCAACGTAATGATGGTACTTTGACAAAGTTTTTAAAATTAAATTAAAATAAAAAAAATACAAATAATGTTCATTACCCTAAACATTGAACTTTAAACTTTAAACAAAAAAAAGAATATGCAGTTAGAAAAAATCATCTCCATTTCCGGTAAACCCGGACTTTACAAACTGGTTTCCCAGCTTAGAAACGGCTTTATTATTGAAGATGTGATTACCAAAAAAAAAATAAGCATCGGAAACTCTTCACAGGTAAGTTTGTTGGATAATATCTCCATTTATACTATGGATAAGGAGGTTCCTTTGTTTGAAGTTTTCGAAAACGTAGCCAAAAACAACGATTATAAAGAAACCATTTCCCATAAATCCGGTGAAAAAGAATTACGAGATTTTATGGAGTCATCTTTACCAAATTACGATACAGAAAGAGTATACGTTTCCGACATCAAAAAACTGGCACAATGGTACAATATCCTGAACAAAGCAGGCTATATTACTCCCGAAAGTTTCGTAAAGGCAGAGCCGGAAATGCATGAACCGGAAAACAGTGTAGAAGAAAAAACAGAAAAAAAACCTGCAAAAAAATCAGCTACAAAAGCCGACAAACCGGTAACTCCGAAAGTGAAGGCGACTTCCGCAGCGAAATCTGCTCCGAAAAGCACCCACCGAAAACAAGGATAATTGCAGGATCCAAAACAATAGTAAACCTTTCAGAGCTTTAAACTTTGGAAGGTTTTTTCATTTTATAAAAATTAACGAACTTACAGAAATTGCAGGAACTTTAGAATTTCCTAAATTCGTAATCATAAAAAAACAGGTATGACCGATTTCGAAAAATACATTCAACGATATCTTCAGCTCATTCCTTCCGAAAACTGGATCCAGGAAATGAAGAACTCTGCCAACAAAACACTGGAAATTTACAGCACGCTTTCCGAAGACCAGGCAAATTTTGCTTATGCAGAAGGAAAATGGAACCTGAAAATGCTTTTGGAACATCTTACCGATACCGAAAAAATCTTTGGCTACCGCGCTTTGCGTTTTGCCCGAAACGATAAAACTGCTCTCACAGGATTTGATGAACAGCTTTTTGCCCAAAACGGAATTGCAGCTCAACTGAAAGTAAGCGAAATAATGGAAGAATTTCAAATCAACCGTTTAAGCTCGCTGGTGTTTTTTTCAAAACTTCCGCAGGAAAAACTGCAGCAAACCGGCATTGCAAACGGAAACGAAATTTCGGTGGAAACCATCGGAAAGCTGATTGTGGGACACAATATCCATCATCTCAATGTTATTGAGGAAAGGTATTTGAATCAATTTACAAGAAAGAATTAAAAAAAATATAAATATAGGATGAAAGAATTCCCCTCCTTTGGAGGGGTGGCAAAATTTTCAGAAAGAAAATTTTGACGGGGTGGTTAAAGAAAAAAAGAAATAAGTTGAAATATCAGAATTCTAAAAATTCTATTGATATTATAAATTTTTAATTCAATAGAAACAAACTTTAAATTTGCTTGGCTTATTAACACAATATATTGTCAGAAGAGATTTTAAAAAGATTTAGAAAAGATGATGAATTATCAATAGGGACGGGCTTTAGCCCGTTTTCAATAATAAAGATTCCGATTGGCTTCAGCCAAAATCTTAAAAAAACTTTAATTTTGACAAAAAAATTACAATGCCATTTATCAAAATCTACATTCATCTCGTTTTTTCAACTTTGGACAGAAAACCATTTTTGAATACTCCGGATTTAAGAGTTAAAGTCTGGAAACACATTAAAGAAAACGCCTCGAAAAAAGGAATTTTTATAGCTATGGTCAATGGATATTCTGATCATTGTCATTGCTTAATTTCTTTTGGATCAAGTCAGACTGTTGAAAAAGTAACTCAGCTGATTAAAGGTGAATCCTCACATTGGATTAATAAAAACGAATTGACTAAAGAAAAATTCAGTTGGCAGGATGAATATTTTGCGGTTTCGGTTTCGGAATCACAGCTTGAAGCGGTTAGGAATTATATTAAAAATCAGGAAGTGCATCATCAGAAAAAAACATTTTCACAGGAATATGAAGAATTTATTGAAAAGTATAATTTCAAAAAGCACCAATAATAAGTTTTGGCTAAAGCCAAATTAATGTACAATTTTAAAAACGGGCTAAAGCCCGTTCCTATTGATAAAATGCAAAAAATTATCGAAATTTTAAAATCCGGCGGAACCATCGTTTATCCAACCGATACCATTTGGGGAATTGGCTGTGATGCGACCAATGTGGAAGCCATTCAGAAAATATTTGAAATCAAAAAACGCGAACCTTCAAAATCCGTAATTATCCTTGTGGAAAACGAAAAGCGTTTGCAAGATTTGGTGGACGTTCCGGAAATGGCTTGGGAAATTATTGATCTTTCCGAAAAACCCGTAACCATCGTTTACGAAAACCCGAGAAATCTTCCGAAAGAGCTACTTGCACAAGATGGAAGCATCGGAATCCGCCTCGTAAAAAATGATTTCTGCAAAAAGCTGATTTCCAAACTCAACCAACCTTTGGTTTCTACTTCTGCCAATCTTAGCGGACAAAAATCGCCAATGAAATTTTCCGATATTTCTCCTGAAATTCTTGCTGCAGTAGATTATGCCGTGGAAGAAAACCGAAATGTGGTTTCAAAATATGCAGGTTCTTCCGTAATAAAAATATGGAGCGACAACAGGATTAAAATTTTGAGAGAATAATTATTCGAAAAAAATCCCGGAAAATTATTTCCGGGATTTTTCATTATAATTTAAAATCCAGTTTCACATTGAAAAATCTTCCGGTCAATCGCACCGGAACCGGATACATTAGCTGTCTTTCATTCCCGACATCTGTAATCCACTGATTTGCAATGGTATTATTGATATTGAAAGCGTTGAAAACCTGAACTCCCAAAGTCAGTTCTTTGAAATTACCCCAGAATCCGCCATTCACTTTATTGTCTTTCTGATCGATAAAAACTTTTGAAAGACCAATATCTACACGTTTATAGGAAGGCAAAGTTTTCTGAAATTGATACGGATCGGAAAACAAAGGAGCACCATTTGGAAGTCCGTTTGCATACGTCAAAGTAAGATTTACCCTCATACTCGGGAATTTCGGCATATAATCCTGATAGAATAAAGAAAAACGGAAACGCTGATCAGTAGGTCTAGGAATGTAGCCTTTCCCATCGATATTTTCATAAACACGTGCGTAACTTGCAGAAATCCAAGAATCAACCCCGGGAACAAATTCCCCGAAAAGCCGGGTATCAATTCCGTACGCATATCCTTCTGCATTGTTTTTCCCTGTGTAGCGGATTCTCACATTATCCAGATAATACGGAATCAGATTGTCCATTTTTTTGTAATACAGTTCCGTTGTCAGCTTAAACGGACGGTCTGCCCACTGAAATTCGTAATCATTTGCTAAAATAAACTGAATGGAACGCTGAGATTTAATACCGGAATTAAAGCTTCCGTCAAGGTTTTTAATTTCTTTATAAAAAGGAGCCTGATAATAAACTCCGCCGGAAAGTTTGAAAAGCATATCCATACTCCAGTCAGGTTTTATGGCAATCTGAACTCTTGGCGAAACAATTGTCTCATCATTAAAATCCCAATGCGATGCACGGATTCCTGCATTCAGAAACATTCTGTTTGTTCCCCAATAGAATTTTTTGGAATATTGCGCGTATCCAGAAATCCTTGTTGGCTGGATATGATTATTTCCGGAAATTGAATATTTCAAGATAAGATCGGAACGATCGAGGTTTCCGGGAAGTACAAATTCTCGTGGAGAGCTGTATCCTAAAGAATCCACAAGTTGCCATTCATTGGTGAGGTCTTTCAGGTTTTCTTTTTCAAATTTTACTCCTATTTCGTAATCGGTATTCGCATCAGGAGAAAACTTTGTTCGGAACTGCGATCCGAAAGTTTTTACCAAAAGATCATTTCTTGCGTGATCTATTTGTCCGCCAACATCATAGGAAGATACAGGTTCGCCGGTAATGGGATCAAAAGCTTGCAATAAGTAGGCGGAAGAAATACTATAATATTCTTTTTCACGATTTTGGTAAGCGAAATTATCCAGCGTAAATGTCCAGTTTTTATTCGGTTTGAAATTTACGGAAGCCGTTCCCATCATATTTTTATACTGATCATCTTCTTTCCCATCATAGAAAACGGTAAGTTTAATAGGATTCTGTAATGATCCGAAATCCACTTCTTTTTGTTTCGGAAGCATTTCGTAATCATTTTTACTCCAGAATCCGATAAAGGAAATATTCCATTTCGGGTTGATGTTATAATTAATATACGATTGAAAATCCATATACTGCGGATTGAAATCGGTATCTTCATTCAGTGTATTCAGTACCAGATTGGTATTTCGGTAACGTCCGGAAAGCAATACCGAAAGTTTTTTGTCTTTGGATGCGAAACCTGTGGAAAGTCTTCCTCCGATTAAGCTTGCTTCGCCTGAGAGTTCAAATTTTGTAGGCTGCCGGTAATAGACATTCAGTGCGGAAGACATTTTGTCGCCGTATTTTGCTTCAAAACCACCGGCTGAGAAATTCACCATTCCTACCATATCGGGATTAATGATGCTCATTCCTTCCTGCATCGAATTTCTTACTAAAAACGGACGGTAGATTTCGATATCGTTGATATAGATAAGGTTTTCGTCGTAATTTCCGCCTCGAACCATATATTGCGAGGACAATTCGGAATTGGAATTTACAGAAGGCAGGGACTTTATTAAAGTTTCAATTCCGCCTCCCAGAGAAATTACCAGTTGTGCTTCTTTTGGTGAAAGTTCTACGGAAGTGAGATCCGTTGTTTTTTTCTTCGGCTTTCCCTGAAATACCACTTCCTGGATTTCGGTTTCACGCTCTTTCTGGATCATCTGTACATAGACATTCTGAACTTTCGGAGTTGTTTTTACGGTTTTGGAAAAACCTTTAAAATTTTCTTTTTCCACGGAAATCATTTGTTCCGAATCGGCAATCGGGATTTTTACAGCACCGTTTTCATCGGTGGAAAACATTTGATTGTTGTAAGAAACATCGGCATTGGCAACAGGTTTTCCGTTTTCGTCCAGAACTTTAAGGCTGATCTGCGAATAGGCAAAAAACGGCATCAGTAGAAAGAGTAGAATAATCTTTTTCAAATCAGATAATTTTAGGCTTTAAAGATATTAAAATTTATAATATTGCTTCCCGTATTCGTGTTAATTTTCCGAGCAGATCGTCCAGTAAATCCAGTTTCAGCATATTGGCTCCGTCGGATTTTGCACATTCCGGATTTGGATGTGTTTCAATAAAAATTCCGTCTGCACCAACTGCGATTCCGGCTTTTGCAATGGTTTCGATGAGTTCCGGTCTTCCGCCTGTTACTCCGGAATTTTGGTTGGGTTGCTGCAGAGAATGCGTAACATCCAGAATGACGGGAGCATAATTTCTCATCGTAGGAATTCCGCGAAAATCAACTACCAGATCGGTATATCCGAAAGAATTTCCCCTTTCGATAATTGCCGTTTTTTCGTTTCTGGAATCCTGAACTTTCTGCACTGCAAACTTCATAGCTTCAGGAGAAAGAAACTGTCCTTTTTTCAAAGTCACGGCTTTTCCGGTTTCGGCTGCTGCAATCAAAAGATCGGTCTGCCGAACCAAAAATGCGGGAATCTGTAACACATCTACATATTGCGCAGCCAAAGCAGCATGCTCGTTTTCGTGAATATCTGTTGTTGTTGGAATATTAAATTTTTCTCCTACTTTTTTCAGGATTTCCAGCGCTTTCACATCGCCGATTCCGGTAAAGGAATCTACTCTGGAACGGTTTGCTTTTTTGAAGCTTCCTTTAAAAATATAAGGAATCTGATATTTGTCTGAAAGTTTTACAATTTTTTCAGCGATTTCCATTGCCATTTCTTCGCTTTCGATAGCGCAAGGACCTGCAATCAGGAAGAAATTTTTGGAATCTTTATGATGGATGTTTTCTAAATATTGTATCATTTTTAGTGATTATTTAAAATTTATGAACGATTTTTTCAAAGGTATTGATATTTCGGGAAGTGAATTTGTCTTTCATGTTTTTTCTTCCCAAAATTTTCCCGAATGCGGAATCCAGCGTATTGCCTTTCGGCACTTTCCAGTAAAAAATATTCTGAACAATTTCTGCTTTTTCGTTTTCCGATTTTTCGGATTTTTCAAATTCTTCCATCAATATTCTTTCGGTTTCCGGTGATGCAATGAAAACGTAATGATGAACATTTTCTTCTTTCTCAAAAGGTGAATTTTCTAAAATTAGATTGATTTCGGAATCATTTTTAATAAACAAAAAAGCTTCGTAATCAAATGCTTCCGACATTTTTTCTTCCAGTATTTTCTTTAGTTCAGACACATTTTTTTCAGATTCAAAAATGATATTTCCCGATGCCAGAACCGAAATTACATTCTGCATTCCTGCATTTTTGAAAACGGTGCAAACTTCCGCCATTTTCATATTGGTTCCTTTTACATTAACGCCACGAAGAAAAGCACAGTATTTCATTTTGGTTAAAATTTAAAGATTTAAAATATCTAACTATATAGTTCTTTCAATCAATAACTTACGGTTTCCTTTCATACAAATTATAATCCGTTCCGGAAGGTTTCATTGTATAGATTTTTTCCAGGATTTTATGGTCGCTTTTCAGATGATCTTTAATTCTGAATTCTTTCAAAAGCCTGTAATTTTTTTTGTAAAATTCGGCATTTTCTCCATCAAATAAATCTTGGTAAGAAAGCAGATATTTCGGTTTACGGTCTTTTACGGTATTCAGCCGGTAATTCGGTTTGTCTTTTTTTATTTCTTTCTGAATTTCTTTGTCCACCAAACCGACTTCATCAATGGTTTTCAGATGTGAATAATACGGGATAAATCCTGCTGGTTCCAGGAAAATCCATTGGTTTTTATCTTTTTCGTATCCATCTAAAAACAAGCCGATATTTCTGCGGTAATTCCATTCTCCGTTTCCGGTTGCGATGGAATGGATGATTTGAAATGCCAACATCGGTAAAATATAAAACACCAAAAACAACGATAACCAAAGATATTTTTTAGTTTTTTGCTCCAATACGAAAATAATAACCGGAACAAAAAGCAAAATCTGCGGAACCCAGTAATACCAATCGAAATAGCTTTTTTGTGAAATGAAAACCGCCTGTTTTGTCCATCCAAACAAAAAAATAATCCAGAGAAAATAATTGCGGACATTTTTAACTCTGACCAGATAAATGAAACAAACGATTTCAAAGATTAAAACTAAAATCGTGAACGGATTAAAATCCCACGGAAGCTTGAGCATTCCCCAATAATTTCCATAGTTTTTCAGGAAATAAATCCAGCTGATTCGTGGCGTGAATTCCTGATCATACGTGAGTTTTTTGGCTTCGATGGTATTGTTTACAATTTCATGAAAATACAGCCAATTGAAACCGAGAACAGCAGCAATACCGAGAATTCCGCCTAAAATGTAAAACCATTTGATTTTTTTAGTCCAAACAACATCGATCAGAAAAACAATTCCGAGGAAAATAACGGTATCAATTCTTGTAAAGAGAATGAGTATGGGAAAGATAATCTGAGCCCATTTTTTACTTTTAAAAAACCCGAAATAGAGTAATGCCATTTCCAGAAAAAACAAGATTCCGTATTCCATTCCGAGAATCGAAATTTTGATGGATGGTGGCAAAATCCCGAAAAGAAAAATGAAAAAAGCCTGCAAAAGCGGATTTTTCAAAAGCATTTTGGAAAGGAAATAACTGCCGATTGTAAACAAAACGGAATTGAAAACGAGAATCGGAATAATGAAATTTTCTTTCCCGAAAACAAGATTGAAAAACCACGAAACAAAAACATACAGATGCGTGGTGGAAGCGGAAATTTTCGCTGCTCCGTTGAAGCCGATCACACCGTAATCCAGAAGATTCTGCGCTACTCTCCAGGTAATAAATGCGTCTTCCTGAATGTGATGCGTAAGCAGAAACGGAAGCTTTGCCAAAACGGTAAAAATCACGGCAAACAGCGGCAGATTCCTGAATCGGTTGTTTTGTTCCAAGATTTATGTTTTTGAAATTTCCGCAAAGATAGGGAAAATGTTGGATGATGGAAGTGTATTTCCTCATTGCGAACGTAGCGAAGCAATCTGTATATTATTCAACAGATTGCTTCGCTACGTTCGCAATGACAAAAAAATTGACCATTCAGAACATCACATCAAAAACTATTGTGTTGCTTTAATAATTGCAGTGGTTATCTGTTCTTCTTTTTCTTTGGAATAGGTGGAGTCGTAAGGATCCATCACTTCGAAAATATATTGATAAAATGGTGTGATTTTCTGGACTTTTTCAGATTCGTTGAAGGCTTTTTCTTTGCCCATCATCTGAAGTTTTTTAATAAATTCATTGAATCTTTTGTCCACAGGTTCTATAGATTTTACAAGATAGTTGTAGGCTTTGTCTTTCTGTCCGATTTTGTCATACGCATCGGAAACTGCGGAAACTACCAAGGAATATTCCAAAGGTTTTGTACGCATTTGGCGACCAAGATATTTCTGCTCAGAAAGTGGAAGACTGGTGTAATAATCATATTCCTTAAAAATTCCCTTTTTCAGTTCTTCGGCAAGTTTCAGTCCTTTTTGTTCCTGTCCGGCAACAATATATCCGTAAACCATTGAGCTTAAAGAACGCGGATCATTATATTTTTCCACCGGAATTTCTTTGGATGCAAGATCCAGAACTTCTGCTGCTTTCTGCTTTTGTCCGATTAAAGTTAATGCTTCTGCGGCGCGGCTTGCAGCACTTCTGTAGGTTACAATATTTTGCTGGGCGGTTTCGTCATAATGTACTTTCAGGTTTTTGAAATTTCCCCATTTGAAATTTTTCACCACATTGTACAGGATATCCGGATCCACTTTTCCCAGTTCGCCGTCTTCACGCTCCGGAGTTTTTATCGGAACCAGTCTGTAGCTGAAACCTTCAAACTGCAGATAATCTTTCAGATAGAAAATGTTTTCGTTATCATAAATTCCGCCGGAAGAAAAATTGATAGGACGTTTCCAATCGAAATTCGCGAGGATATCCATCATCATCAGATTATTTTTGAAAAGTGTTCCTCTTTTGTACTGGATCGGAATATAATCTACCGTACTGGCAAGATCTTTCTGGGAGATAATTCCGGATTTTATGGCATTTGCTTTGTTTACGGGAAGAATAAATTTGGAAACGGGAAGAAAGTTCATTCTTTCGTATTTTTCGCCATACAGCATTTGCAGAATCTGGTCTTTGTCTTCGGATTTCATTTTCAGGAATTTCATCGCATCTTTCAAAGTCATTGAATCCTGAGTGAGATATTTTTTAAATCCTGCCATTGCTTCTTCCGGCGCTCCCTGATCTTTAAGATTTGCAAAAACATTCTGCCAGTCTTGGGTATCCATCATAAAAATCTGATCGTTGGTTCCGTCCCGGTAATCTTCGTGCTTCAGACCGGAAGGAACTCCCATTGCATTATATGTTCTGCGTTTTACCTGATCGATGTTCCAAGGAGTTGCCAGAAGCGTAAAGTTTACGACCTTCACATCATCACGCAAACGTTCTGTTTCCTGGATTGCCCAAACCGGATAGGTATCGTTGTCGCCATATACAAACAAGATTCCGTTTTTCGGTAAAGATTTTAAAGTGGAGTAGGCATAATCGTAGGCAGCATAACGGTTGCTTCTGTCGTGCGCATTGTAATTCTGGAATCCCATCATCAGCGGAATTATCAGAAGCAATGCTCCGAAACCGATATTGGCGCCTTTAGATTTTACTTTACTTTGTAAAAACCATAAAACGGTAGCTGCACCAAGTCCGATCCAGATTGCAAATGCATAGAAAGATCCTACCATTGCATAATCACGTTCCCGCACTTCAAAAGGCTTCACACCGGTATAGAAGATAATTCCGACACTGGTGATAATGAAGAGTGAAAGCAAGGCATAAAATCTTCCGAAATCTTTATTAAGCTGAAAGAAAAATCCGATAAGTCCTAAGATTAAAGGCAGGAAGAAAAACTTCACGGTACTTTCGTTATAAAACTTTGAAGGAACATTTTTCTGGCTTCCTACATTTATTTCATCAATGAACGGAATTCCGGAAATCCAGTTTCCGTTTGTAATTTCCATATTTCCTTCCAAATCGTTTTGTTTTCCCACGAAGTTCCACATCAGATAACGGAGGAAGTAATAGCCATTCTGGAATGTGATGAAATAATTGAGATTTTGCGAGAAAGAAGGTCTTTGCACATTGATGAGGTCATAAGGACGAACCTGAAGATAATCATCGGCTTTAATGGTTTTGTTCTCGTATTTTTGTCGAAGCTCATCGAAAAGCTGTCTGGCTTGTGGACTTTCAGCAATGTCTGCATTATCATAGTTGAAGGTGAAATCCGGTGCTCCGTACATTGAGATGTAATTCTGCATTACATCTTTATCTTCACTGAACATTCTCGGGAAAAAGCTCACCTGATCTTTACTGAAAACATAATTGAAGCGCTCTCCAACTTTACGGTAAGTTCCGGTTTGTTCATCTTTCTCATAGATATCACCCAATTTCAGCAAACCTTCATCTTTTTGGGTTTTGAAGCTGCCGTCTTCATTCTTTTCAATTCCTTTTGCATCGAGAAAAGCGGTGTAGTTTTGTCCATAAGTAGTTGGCCAATCACCATATTGTTCCCGGTTGTAGTAATCCAGCATTCCGATAGCGTTGTCCGGATCGTTCAAATTCATTGGTGGATTTGCATTGGCACGAATCGGGATTACCATCCAGCAGGAAAATCCGATAATCATATACACAACAGAAAGTGCAATAGTTTGATAAAGGCTTTTCTTGGTTTTTCGCGCATATTTGATCCCGAAATAGCAAACGGTAACCAATATGATAAATGCGATAATGGTTCCTGAATGGAAAGGCAAATTAAGACCGTTCACTGCAAAAATTTCAATCTTTCCGAAAAGCGACATAATGAAAGGGAAAATACCTTTGAATACAATAGCGAGAATAAGCAAAGTGATAACATTTGCCCAAATAAAACTTTTCCAGGAAAATTCGTAATTCCTTGCATAATAAATAAGGCAGATACACGGTAAAGCAAGCATACACATCATATGTACACCTACGGAAAGTCCAATTACGAAAAATGCCAGAATAATCCACCTTTCGTTATCTGCACTGTGATATTCGTTTTCCCATTTGGTGATAATCCATACCAATAAAGCGATAAACATTGAAGCCATAGAATATACTTCACCTTCCACTGCCGAAAACCAAAATGTATCGGAAAAAGTAAAACATAAAGCACCGATAACTCCGGAAAACAAAACTGCAACTTCCTGACGGTCAGTAACTTCTGAAAAATCTTTATTAAACATCCTTCTTACAAGATGTGTTATGGTCCAAAACAAAAACAGAATGGTGAGCGCACTAAAAAGCGCTGACATTGCATTGATCACAACCGAATAATGATGTCCTTCTCCAAATGCGAACATTGCTGCAACGGCACCCACAAGCTGAAAAAGTGCAGCTCCCGGAGCGTGCGTAACTTCCAGTTTTACAGCAGAAGAAATATATTCACCGCAATCCCAGAAGCTGAAATTCGGTTCAATGGTGGAAAGATAAGTGATAAATGCAATGGCAAAAACCATCCAACCTAAAACGGTATTCCATTTTTTAAAAGACCAGTTTTTCATAAGTTTCAAAAAAAATCAATGTTGCGAAAATAATGCTTTTTAATGGTTTTCCCTGTATTTTAACATAATTTAAAATTTTTGCTTTTATCGGAATCCGAAGTAAAAGGAAAATTAATTATCGTTACATACGGAGCATCTCAGATTTCATTTAATTGTTTTTCAAATTCAGAATTTCACTGCAAAATTTTTCTACAATATCATCGTTCGTTGCCCAGGAAGTAACAAGGCGGATTGCAGAATGATGATCATCCATTTTTTTCCAAACATAAAAACTGAAATGTTCTTCAAGAATCCGGATCTGAGAATTTTTCAGAATCGGGAAAATCTGATTGGAAGTGGTTTCCGCCAGAAATCCGAATCCGTTTTCCTGAAAAGTTTTTTTAATTTTCTGCGCCTGGATATTGGCAATTTTTGCGAGATCAAAAAACAAATGACCTTCAAAAAGTGCTTCAAACTGAATTCCGATAAACCTTCCTTTCGCCAACAGCGCACCTTTCTGTTTCATATGAAAGCCAAAATCTTCCAGAAGTTCGGTTTTATTCACCACCACCGCTTCACCGAACATTGCGCCGTTTTTGGTTCCGCCGATGTAGAAAACGTCCGTTAATTTTGCAATATCTTCCAGCGAAACATCCGCATTTTCAATAGTTAAAGCCTGCCCCAATCTTGCTCCGTCCATAAAAAGGTACAGCTGTTTTTCCCGGCAAAAATCCGATAATTCCTGTAGCTCTTCTTTTGTATAAACCGTTCCTAACTCTGTGGAATCGGAAATGTACACCAGCTTCGGTTTCACCTGATGCGGAAAATTGGTATGATGATCCAAAACCGGAAGAATATCTTCGGGAGCCAGTTTTCCGTTTTCCTTGGAAATGGTGTGGATTTTGTGCCCGGAATGTTCAATCGCGCCTGTTTCGTTGGAACAGATATGTCCGCTTTCTGCAGAAATCACACTTTCATACGATTTCAGCATTGCAGAAATTACCAGTAAATTGGCCTGCGTTCCGCCGGAAACAAAAATTTTGAAGCCGGAGAATTGCATTTTTCCAGGATTAGCTTTTCAGCGTTTTTTGAATAGTCATCATCTCCATATCCATTTTGTTGGAGTTTTTGATCGGCGTTCAGGATTTTTTCCAGAATTTGCGGATGGCAACCTTCGGAATAATCATTTTTAAAGGAATGTTTCATAACCTGTATATGTAGAGGTGAATTGATCTTATTGAAAATTTCTAATACTGATTTTCAACTATGTCAAAGTTTTTCAAAATGTATCTGATTTAGCAATACCCAAAATCCATATCGTGATTTTATAATTTTATTTTTTATTAAGCTATTCCTTGATTTCCTATCCGGTTATTTTTCAAAAAGAGAATGAAATCTTTTGATAGAAGTAGGATTGAAAATATATTTTGCTGTATAGGTTTTCGGTGCATTCACATTGAGTTCGTACCATGGAGAAATTTTTTTGTTAAAAGGATTCACAAGAATATGGATGTCTTGGGCAGGCATAAAGCTTTCAGCCAAAAGATATATTTTTTTTCCTGCCGTATTTTTTGCAATTCCCACAATAAAAACCGAATGTCCCGGACTTCCCGGTGTAATCAGGAAATCGCCCGTTTTGATATCCTGATTCCGGAGAATCGGTTTGGATTCCCGATCCAGAGAAATGGTTCCTGCGTAATTGAAAACCAGATTCAGGTAATTTCTGAAATTTTTGTAAGAAGCGTCGGGTTTTGCGGATTTATGAAATTTCACCTGATCGCCATCTTCCGTAGTTCGGGTTCCGTTTTTGTAATTGTTCCAGGAAAGTTTTTGTCCGCTTGTAAATTCAAATTCAATGGTATCGAAATCTTTTTTTGCCCAAAGATATTCTGCATACATCCGGATCCATGCATCTGCACACTGCTGCAGATTTTTATCACCCACATCGATATTCAAAACAGCAGCGTGATAAGACTGTTTCGCAACCGGAATCTGCTTGTAATCGCGAACCGGAAAATGTTCAGGATACAAAGGAAAATTCACCAAAAATTCTCCGAAAGATCCGTTTTGTTCCGTTTGCCAAGAATACCCTTTTGGCGGGGAGAAGCGTGTTTTTACCGTAGATTTATCGTAGTTAATATTCAGTATTTTGGTAGTTTCTTCAACTTCCTGCGAAAAAATAATTCGGGAGATTAAAGATAAAACGAAAACTGCTATTTTGGTAAAATTGTTCAAATGGAGATGTTCTGGTCAATCAAAATTAACGATTTCAAAATAAAGCTTCGCAGGTTTTCGAAAACTTGTGAGGTTTGTAAAATCAATATTCCAGCTCCAGTTTTTCTTTTGTGAAATTCCGGATTTTTTCGGTAAGCTCCGGATTTTCGGAAAGCTTTTGTCCGTATGTTGGGATCATTTTCAGGAGCGGCTCTTTCCATTCGTTTTTCATTTTTCCGGGAAAACATCTTTCCAGAACTTCCAGCATTGCCGAAACTGCTGTGGAAGCGCCGGGAGAAGCGCCCAAAAGTGAAGCCAATGTTCCGGATTTGTTCACCACCACTTCGGTTCCGAATTCCAGCTTTCCGCCTTGCTCTTCATCTTTTTTTATAATTTGTACTCTTTGTCCGGCAATTTTCAGTTCCCAGTCTTCTTCTTTGGCATCTTTTACAAATTCACGCAAATGCTGCATTCTTTGGGATTTGGTCATCGCAACCTGCTGTACAAGATATTTTGTAAGCGGGATATTGTGCCACCACGCACCAAAAAGCGAACGGATATTTTTGAAGTTCACACTTTCCGGAAGATCGAGGTAGCTTCCTTCTTTCAGAAATTTTGTGGAAAATCCAGCGAAAGGACCAAAAAGCAGGGCTTTTTTCCCATCGATAATTCTGAGATCCAAATGCGGAACCGACATTGGCGGCGCATCAACAGTTGCCTGCGTATATACTTTTGCGTGATGCTTTTCCACCAATTCCTGATTATGGGAAACCAGCCATTGTCCGGAAACCGGAAAACCACCATAACCTTCGCTTTCGGAAATATCGGAGCTGTCGAGCAACGGAAGAGAATATCCACCAGCTCCGATAAATAGAAATCCGGCGCTCACTTGCTGTTTATGATTATTGATGCGGTCTTTCACTTCCAGTTTCCAGTTTCCGTTTTCACCACGGTCAATATCTTTCGCTTCGTGATACAGGAAAACCTCCACATTGGAATCTTCAGCAAGAAAACGTCCCATTTTTCGGGTAAGCGTACCGAAGTTTACATCCGTTCCCAGATCCATTTTTGTGGCTGCCATTTTTTCGTTTTCTTTCCTTTTGCTCATTACCAGCGGAATCCATTCGTTCAGCTTTTGGTGATCGGTAGAAAACTGCATTCCTTTGAAAAGTGAAGATTTTGATAAAGCTTCATATCTTTTTTTCAGAAATTCCGAATCATTTTCCCCGAAAACCAGGCTCATATGCGGACAGGAATTGATGAAATCTTTTGGTTGTGAAATATGATTTTTTTCGATGAGATAGGACCAAAACTGTTTGGAAACCTCGAACTGTTCTGCAATTTTTTCTGCTTTTGTAATGCTGATGCTTCCGTCCTTATTTTCGGGAGTATAATTGAGTTCGCAAAACGCAGAATGTCCGGTTCCGGCATTATTCCATGCTGCAGAACTTTCTTTTGCAAATCTTCCGAGACGTTCAAAAATAGCGATTTCCAATTCCGGTTCCAGTTCGTGGAGCAAGGTTGCGAGAGTGGTGCTCATAATTCCGCCTCCGATTAGTACAATATCGTAATATGGTTTTGGAGTTCTTTCTGTGAGAAATTTAGGCATAATCTAAAATTTTACAGACAAATTTCGGGAAAGTAAACGGATAATGACAATGATGTAAGATAATTTTTTTGATAAAATTCAGAAAAAAGTTTTATCTGCCTACAATGGTAAATCAATCATTTCAATGCAATTCGTAGGATTAAATCATCTATATTCAATATTAAGATAGTGTTTCTTCGGAATGCAGTTTGGTTGTGGATGATCTTTCCGTTTTAGCTTTTCATATCCGGATTATAGGTATATACATTATACGGAAGAATCATATTCGCCAACTTTTTGGAAATAAGACAGCCCAAAAGAATTGGAACAAAAAGCTGAAAGCCGTTTGGTGCCATATTGCAAACCAAAAATAGCGCTGTGAAAGGTGCATAAATAGAGGCTGATAGAGTAGCGGCTGCGCCTACCAAAGCAAAATTCAGATAAATAAGATCGGTTCCGAAAAAAGTATTGCAGAAAAAAGCGAACAGAAATCCGAGGAAAGCTCCCGAAACAATGCTCGGCGCAAAAACTCCGCCATCACCGCCTGCTCCTAATGTGAAGGAGGAAGCCAGAGGTTTCAGTAAAACCAAAAGAAAAAGAAATAAGAATGAATACCGATGCGTATCCGGAGATTGCAGAATTTCGGATAATGCGTGATAGCTGTCGCCGTAGAGAAACGGAAAGAAAAAGATCATTATCCCTACAGTTAAAGCTCCTGCGTTTACCCGAAGAAAATTATTGGAAATATTGGAAAAGAAATCTTTGATTTTGATAACCGCCAAAGTGAAATAAACGGACAGAACCCCGCCCAAACCACTCAACAAAATAAAAAACGGTATCGCAGAATATTTCCACTCCGTAATTTGGAACGGAAGCAGCGGCTCGCTTTTTATTGCAAATAAAAATAATGCGGAAATAAGTGCTGATGCAGTACAGCTTATGATGAGAGATTTGTTGATTTTCCTTGCGATAACTTCCATTGCGAAAAGCCATCCTGCAACAGGACTGGAAAATAATATGGCAACTCCGGCGCAAACTCCGGCACAGATGAGCTCCAGTTTGTACACATTTGCGGAAAATTCCCGTTTGTAGATTTGGTTCCCAATAGTTGCAGTAGCAACAACGGTAGAAACTTCCACTCCGGTAGAACCGCCGAAAATTACCGTAAGAAAACCGTTGAAATAATGGGACGGAATTTTGAAAAAAGGCAAATGGTCCTTACGATGATCCACGGTTTTGTAGATTTCGGTAATTCCTTTGTTCTTGCGATTTTGGAAAAGATATTTCCGTAGAAAATAGATTGCCGTAATCCCAACAGAGGGAAGAATGATATAAAGAAACGGACTGATTTCTGAGGTTTGTTGGAAGATAAGCTCCTGAAAAAATTCTGTAATCTTCTTCAGCGAAAATGCCAGAATGCACGAAAGCAAGCCGATGAGCGCAGAAATTACAAATAATCTGAAATAATAATGCCGCTGGATTTTCCGTCTTTCCATTCCGTTTTTTTTGAATTCTGATTTTTTTTTGCAAAATTAAAGTTCCTGAGATGCAAATCAAAATTTATTTCAAAATCCTTTAGAAATAAGTCCTTCCAGATATGCTTTCAAAACAACAGTATGGCTGTGCTGCTCGTCTTTTTCGGAAAATATCAGGGTGATGTTTTTTTGGTTTTTCAGTTTTTCCAGAAAATCTTTTCCGGGATTATTTTTCAGGAGTTCCGCCCAGTATTTTTCGGTAAAGCTTTTCCAAAGTTTGGGATCGTGGTTGAACCATTTTCTGAGTTCGGTGGAAGGTGCGAGCTCTTTGTCCCATTCTGCAATATCTGCTTTTTCCTTGGAAATTCCGCGAGGCCAAAGCCGATCCACCAAAACGCGATAACCATCATCAGGAGAAGGTTTTTCGTAAACTCTTTTCAGTTTTATTCTCATAAGTATTTGGATTTTTATTGATAATGAAATTAAATGCCGGAAAAAATTATTGAAGATCCAAGGCAGAAAATTCCGGTTATGGTTTCAGCTACTGATAAAAATCTCATCCGTTTCCACAGACAAGATTTCATAAAAGTGACCTTAAAAAATTTTAAAAAAGATTATTCGGGAAATATTCTTAATGGATTAAAAAAATGAAAACTTCCTTTTTCAAAATTAGGACATTTTTCATCTCCTTTTTATGACCGGAATCATAATTAATAGAAAATTTTGCGGTCGCGAATGGTTAAAAGTCCCTGCTTTTCCATCAGTTTGATATTGCGGATTACCGTTTCTACACGCAATCCTGTGAGATCTGCGATTTGTTGTCTGGTTAAAGGAAACTGGTAGTCGCCGGAACGCAGTTTCGGATTTTTGGAAGTTTTAAAATAATCGAGCAGGACTTTTATTTTTTCGGATGGATTTTTGGAAAGGATTTTTTGGGTGAGCAGAAGCTTGTAATATATTCTTTGTGAAAGATTTTTATTGATTTCCAAAGAAAACTCGGGGTAATCTTTCAGCAGTTTTATAAATTTTTTTCTGGGAATCCGGTACAGATTGCAGTCATTCATCACAATAGCGTTTACTGGTGAAGCCTGCTCTGTAAAAATCAGCGCTTCCCCGAAACCCTGAGAATCTTCAAAAATAAAATGGATGAATTCTTTGCCTTCTTCATTTACATTATTCAGTTTTACACTTCCGGAAACCACCTGAAAATAACAATCAGGTTTTGATCCTTCCGAAAAAATAATTTCTCCGGTTTGATAACTTTTTAGGACAGCTCCGTAATTTTTCAAAGTTTCTTCAGGAATCATAATGGGAAAAGTTTTTTTGGATGGTCAATGATAAAATTGATCAGCATTTGCAAGGGAAAACATTTTGGTAAATTTATAAATGGATTAGTTGAGCAATGAAGTTAATTTTTCAATTTGTTTATCGGCATTTTTCTCCTCATATAAAATCCTGTAAATGGTATCAATAATCGGGGTTTTCATATTTTTTTCTTTGGAAGTTGCATATACAGAATCGGCTGCGTAATATCCTTCCGCAATCATATTCATCGATTGGATGGCAGATTTCACGGTGTAGCCTTTTCCGATGAGGTTTCCGAGATTCCTGTTTCTGGAAAAAAGAGAATATGCTGTTACCAGCAAATCTCCCAGATATGCACTTTCGTTCACATCTCGTGGAGCTTCGTAGATTCCTTCCAGGAAAACTTCCATCTCGCGGATTGCATTGGATACAAAAACTGCTGTAAAGTTGTCGCCATATCCCAATCCGCTTGCAATTCCGGCTCCGATTGCATAGATGTTTTTAAGGATTGCACTGTATTCGTTCCCCAAAATATCGCGGCTGCAATGCACATTAATAAAATCCGACTGGAACAAATTTTTCAGAGTAACTGCCGTTTGTTCTTCGGCAACTGCAATGGTAAGATAAGACAAACGCTCCATTGCTACTTCTTCAGCGTGACAAGGTCCTGCAATTACCGCCTGGTTTTTGAAGCCGATTTTGAATTCGTCTCGTAAGTAATGCGCGACTACATCATTTGCTTTCGGAACGATCCCTTTAATGGCGGAAACAAATATTTTTCCTGAATAATCACAGGTCATTTTATCAAGCGTATCAGACAGATAGATGGAAGGTGTTGCCAAAACAACAACATCGCAGGCAGAAACCAGCTCGTTGATATCAGTTGTTATTTTCAGTTTTTTCACATCGAAATGTACGGCGGTAAGATAAGTAGGATTGTGCCCGCGAAGTTCGATGCTTCCTTTCACAAATTCGTTTCGTACACACCAATAGACCTGTTCGCAATTTTCCATCAGCATTTTTACGATTGCCGTTGCGAAGCTTCC